>Ga0310694_10001782_pt1 | contig 23599 bp, 20 predicted proteins | sample 174DNAGHGhighgp2_FD_203884 | JGI IMG/M metagenome (GOLD analysis project Ga0310694, IMG submission 203884) | Sheep rumen microbial communities from Palmerston North, Manawatu-Wanganui, New Zealand - 1742 DNA GHGhigh gp2 (v2) (version 2) | ecosystem: Host-associated > Mammals > Digestive system... | reverse complement strand
GTGTCGATATCAAGATCAACGCCGAGTGCCGCCGCGATCAGCATCGCAGACATCACCATGCGGTGATCGTTGTACGACTTAAGAGTAATCATATCATTATCAAATGTATTGTCGTATCCGTAAACGATTAAAGTCTCATCCGTCTCTTCCGTCCTTATGCCCGCGGTCTCAAGCTGCTCTCTTATTGCAGCGACGCGGTCGGACTCCTTGATGCGAAGTCGCCCTATGTTATTGAATACCGTCTTTTTGTTCCTGAATGCGGCGGTCACTGCCATATACGGAACAATGTCGGGAATATCACGGCAGTCCCATGTAAGTTCGGGAACACCGCACGCGGCAAGATAATCTTCAATTGCCTTATCACCCTGAACGGAATCCTCATTAAGATTACCGACAGTTATATCGCCGTTGATGAGCTCCTTAAAGCACAGCAGAAATGCGCCGCCCGACCAGTCGCCTTCAACGTGGAAGTCCTCGGGACGCTCATACTTATACTTGTCTATAACAGCCTGTGTCAGTTCGATATAGTGAACAGACGAAGGCGTACCGACAATATTTACTGAAGATCCGGGCATGACGATGAGTGCCATCATGATACCCGACACATACTGGGACGAGACGCTTCCGTCGATCGTAAACACGCCTTCATTCAATTCGCCCTCGAGGCTTATGGTACGCGTATTATCATCTCTTACGAGCGTGACGCCGTGCTCATTTAGACAGTTCTCAAGATCATCCAGAGGTCTGTCATAAAGCCTGCCTGCTGTCTTGAAAGTAACCTTACTTCTGATGTTGTTAGCCTTAAGATATGCAGCCGCGACCGGGATCATGAATCTTAATGTAGAGCCCGATTCGTTGCACGGCAGGACAAAACTTCCATCCTTAAGCGCATTAAGGCATTCCTTGGTAGCGATGATGTCCTTGCTGTCGCCTTCGGAAGGAGTCAGATCGTCTTCATAGCCCGACAGGAATCTTATTATGAGCTCCCTGTGATACACCGACTTAGAGGGCGGCGCATCGACCTTAAGATCAAATGATCTGTCCTTGAACCTCAAGATCATTTATCCCAGCGCTCCGCTTAAGAATGTAAGGAACTCCTCGGAACTCATCTTCACAATCTCCGAAGAACCTATTTTATTAACTACAATAACCGAGAGCGTATTGCCACGCTTCTTCTTATCGTTCATGGCACCCGACACCGCCTCTTCGGCTGTGATCTCGTCTTCAACCGGAAGACCGTAAGACGAGATAAGATCCTTGATCTTAGAAGCCTCATCGGAAGGCAGAGTACCTGCAGCAACTGCGGCATCGGAGATGATACCCATACCCTTCGCGACGCATATGCCGTGAGGCTTGGTAAAGTCGCTGTTACGCTCTATAACGTGACCTACCGTATGGCCGAAGTTCAAAGTCTGTCTTCTTCCGTTGTCGAACTCATCGCTCATGATGACGTCGGCCTTATCGGCTACGCACATGCCGACGATCTTCTCCATAAGCCACGCATCATTCTTGATGCCGATACCGGCTCTCTCATTCTCCTTGAGAATGTCGTAAAGCGGGAGATCCATGATGAATGCGTACTTAAGAACCTCACCCATACCCTCTGCGAAAACCTCATCGGGAAGCGTAAGAAGGCAGTCAGTGTCCTCGATAACAGCGGAAGGCTGCCAGAAGGCGCCCACCTGATTCTTCCCCTCGGGAAGGTCGATGCCCGTCTTACCTCCGACTGCGGCATCTACCATCGCAAGGAGCGACGTAGGAATCTGAACTACATCGATTCCTCTCAGGAACGAAGCAGCGGCAAATCCTGCCATGTCGGTGGTAACACCGCCGCCCAAGCCTGCAACCAAGTCAGTACGTGTAAACCCCGCCTTGGCCATCACACCCCACATGCCTGCGATGCTGTCGATATTTTTCGAAGATTCGCCTGCTCTGAAAATGTACTCGTATACCTCGAAGCCCTCTGCCTGCGCCGAATCCTTAACGGCAGCAAGATAACGCTTCGCGACATTAGTCTCACTTACGATGAGAAGCTTGAGTGCCTTGGGGCACACCTCTCTCATGATCTTTCCGGAAGAAGCAAGAAGCCCGCTTCCGGTATGAACCGCATATTCTTTGGATGCTCTGACGGAAGTTATTATCATACTCCGTCAACCTCTTCCTTGATCTTTCTTCCCTCGTCGAGAAGTCTCGTCAGTTCTTCCGCGTCATCATTCTCGAGAGCTTCCTTGTACTTCTGAAGCTCCTTCTGAAGATTCTCGATCTCGAAGATGAGATTATCCTTGTTCTCGAGGAAGAGCTGCGTCCACATCGTGGGGTTCAGCCACGCGACACGTGTCATATCTTTATAAGAACCCGCAGAGAAGCCGGTGTGCTTTCTGGAGTTGGGACTCTTTATGAAAGCATTGGAAACGACGTGAGGCATCTGCGATGTGAAAGCGATCATCTGATCGTGCTCATCAGCATGCGCGATATGGAAAGAACCGAATCCGCAGGGTGCGAACAGTCTCTTTACTTCCTCGAGCAAAGTGATGTCGTCGAACCTCGGGGGTACAACTACCATGGGGGCACCCTCGTACATATCAGCCTTGGAGTACGCCATACCCGAGAACTTCGTTCCCGCCATAGGATGACAGCCTACGAAAGTAAATCCTTCTTCCTCGGCAATCTTAAATGCCTTATCGCAGATGAATCTCTTTGTTCCGCAGGCATCTGTTACCATGCCGTTCTTATTGAATTTGCTGCGGTGCTCTTCCATCCACTTAACGGATGCTTCGGGATAGAGACTTAAGATAACGAGGTCACATGAACCCAGATTCTCATCCGTCAATTCATCATCGATAATGCCCTGCATCTTAGCCATCTCGGTCGTGGACTTTGTCCTGTTCCAGCCGTATACAACAGCCTCGGGCTCGTTCGCCTTATACGCCTTGCAGAAAGATGCTCCTATAAGTCCTAATCCTACTACACCGACTGTAATCTTCATCAGAGTATGCTCCTTGCCTTCTCGATATCCTTCATTACGCCGACGAACTGCTCGGGTGTTAACTGCTGTGCCGCATCGGACAGAGCCTTCTTGGGGCAGTTATGAACCTCGATCTCGAGTCCGTCCGCACCGGATACTACAGCCGCCATAGCCATGGGCTTGATGAGCGATACCTTACCTGTAGCGTGTGAAGGGTCACCTACAACAGGAAGATGTGTGAGCTCCTTCAGGGCGGAAATAGCACTTACGTCGAAAGTATTTCTTGTGTATGTCTCGTATGTTCTGATACCTCTCTCGCAGAGGATTACGTTGGGGTTACCCTCGGACATGATGTACTCTGCGCTCATGAGCCACTCCTTGATCGTAGCGGAGAGACCTCTCTTAAGAAGTACAGGCTTGTTTGTCTTACCGATGGCTTTGAGAAGGTCGAAGTTCTGCATGTTTCTTGCACCTACCTGCAGACAGTCGACATCCTCGAAGACAGGGATCTGATCGGGGCTCATGATCTCGGATACGATGGGAAGACCTGTGATCTCTCTAGCCTTGATAAGAAGCCTGATGCCTTCCTCATGGAGTCCCTGGAAGTCGTAAGGAGAAGTTCTGGGCTTGTAAGCACCGCCTCTTAAGAGCGTAGCGCCTGCAGCCTTAACAGCCTTGGCAGTCTCGATGATCTGCTCTTCGTTCTCTACGGAGCAGGGACCTGCCATAACAGCGAAATTGCCTCCGCCGATCTTTACGCCTCCGATATCGACAATGGAATCTTCGGGGTGGAACTTCCTGTTGGCCTTCTTGTACGGCTCGGAAATTCTCATTACGTTGTCGATAATGTCGAGACCTCTTAAAAGATCAATATCGATCTTTGTTGTGTCGCCGATGAGACCTAAGATCGTTACGAAATCACCCTGTGAGCGGTTAACCTTCAAGCCCTGAGACTCAAACCAATTAACGAGGTTTACGATCTGTTGTTCTGTCGCTGTTTCCTTAAGTACTGCTATCATGTTTTCATCCTCCTAGATGTTTGTCCGGCGCCCTTCTTAATTCGGCGGCGTAAAAAGCGCCGCCCGAGTGATTCGTGCGGCGCCTGATCAGCTTAATCAATTAATCCCAAGACGTTCTTCCTTGCACAAACCACTCTTACTTCACGTTCGTAAAGTAGTAATAATAGTTGTATGCAAATGCGTAAAACTTCTTGTTCATGCCGTTAATTAAACACACTTAACAAAAGAATGTCAAGCGGAAATTATATATATCAGCTTACTTTGGCTTTCTCTTCTTCTATAAACTCGGGGATCTGATGAATCTCCATACCGAGCGCTACTGCGAACTCTGCGTCCATGCGTCTCTGTGCATCGGTAAGGATCTTCTCATCCTGCTGATTAAGACTCTTGCCCTCTTCCTCGAGCATCTTCCTCTTGGCACAGATAGTACTGATAAGATCAATGATATTCTTACGGTCACCGCTGCTCAAAAGTCCGTTGAAGACTTCCTTGCGCGCATTCCTGTCCTCGATCCACTCTACGGAATTGTCATCGATGCTGTGGATAAGCTCCAATGCTTCCTTCTTGGTGATAACGGGCTTTATCTTGGAAGTAAGCTTCTCGTTGTTACAGGGAACGTATACTACCTGAGCCTGATTAACAAACAGGGGCTTCAGGATGTAATACTTCTGGGGACGCTCATGATAAAAACGAACATCCTTGATATCATCGATCTCGCATACACCGCTGCCGCCGTAAACTACAGTTTCTCCCTTCGAAAAGCTCATAATCTGACCTCTTTCTTTATGATAAAAATACAATCGAAAATTAGATAGATCAGGCGAAAAATGCCACGTGTAAATTATAGCATCGCAAGGGGGTGCGTGGCTTTTGGCAAATTGGCGAAAAACTGCGGTAAAAACCCTTATTTATTGCCTGTTTGCCCTTGTTCAGACTTATAGATGTCAGCTACTTCCGAGATAGTCAAATATGCATGAGGATCTGCCCTGTGAACAAGCTGTCTCATGCGTGCGATCTGGAACCTGTTAACGACAAAATAAACGACCGTTCTCTCCTTGGAAGTGAAGCCTCCCTTGGCAGGAATTATCGTCGTACCGGAACCGAATTCTTTCATCAGCACCTTGGATACTTCATCTCCCTTTTCGGTAATGATCATGACAGACTTGGATCTGTCGAGACCTTCTGCGATAAAGTCGATCGTATTAAGCGCTACATAATAAGTAACTATTGAATATAAAGGCAGGACCCAGCTTTGGAAGATCAAGCCGCAGATAATATACAGACAGATGTTGTAGATCATCATAAACGTACCTACGGTAAGGTTCAGGGACTTCGCGAATATAACTGCCATAACTTCGATTCCGTCTATGGCTCCGCCGTTTCTTACGGCAATTCCCGATCCGGCGCCGCATATGAGTCCGCCGAATACCGCACACAGGAGAATATCCGTCCCTGCAATCGGCGACCCTGACTCAAGATTCGTCTCATATTCTATGATCAGTGCGGTTACCGAATAGACCACTACCGCGAATACCGAATAGACCGTGAAAGCCACACCCTGTTTCTTAAGTCCGTAGAGCATCAGCGGAACATTAAGTATCACAAGGAACAGCGACAGACTGCACCACGGGGGTGTCAGCTGCGACAGGAGAAGCGACGTTCCGGCGATGCCGCTGTCATACAGATGCATGGGCGACAGGAAACACGTGATACCGAATGCGGATACGACGCCTGCGACTATCATCCACAGCATCTTAACCGGCTCGATATTGTACTTCTCGAGAACCTTCATATCCTTATTCCTTGCCGAAAGAATGAACTGTAAATGTTATAAAGAATATTCCTCCGAGCAGAAGCACTATCATCGGTCCCGAAGGAGCTCCCGTGTAGTACGACACAAGTATTCCCGCGATACCCGCAGCCACAGAGAAGATAACGGACCACAGATGATACGCACGTGTGTTGCGTGAGATATTACGGCTTGCAGCCGCAGGTAGAATGATCAGCGAATTGATAAGGAGTATTCCTATCCACCTTATCGAGAACATGATAACGACCGCGATGAAAGCCGAGAAGATATAATCATACAGCTTACCGTTAATGCCCTTGCTCCTGGCAAGATCGCGGTTAAGGTTATCGGAAGAAAGTGCGTTGTATGAGAACAGCCAGAAGACGATAACCAGCACCAGACATACCGCGAGTGAGATGATCTCCGTCTGAGTGATGCTTAAAATGTCGCCTACAAGATATGACGAATACTTATTGAAGGTTCCTCCCCTGCTTAACAAAACAAGACCCAGGGACATCGCCACCGAAGCGAAAACACTTATTATGGTGTCCGCGCCGTAAGTTGTGCGGTCTTTGACGAAGTTCAGCAATACCGAGAACAGAATCGCGAAGATAACCATGGATACGGATCTGCTCGTGAAGCCGAACACCACACCTACTGCGATGCCGCACAAAGCCGAGTGTCCTATCGCATCCGAGAAGAATGCCATCTTCTTATTTACTACCAAAGTTCCGAGCAACGCGAAGATAGGCGAAGAGATCAGGATCGCGAGGAGCGCATTACGCATGAAGGCATACTCAAGAAAATCCATCACAGCACACCTCCTCCGAATACTTTCTTAAAGCTGTCGTTCTCAAACACCTCAGAAGGCGTCCCCTGACATAGTATGGTGTTATCCAGAAGAACGACTTTGTCAGCATATTTACGAACGAGTTCGAGGTCGTGCGATACGAGGAGCACAGCCAGGTCATGCTTATGCTTCATCTCATCAACAAGCCTGTAGAAATCCCTTACACCGTTCTCGTCGATACCGGATACGGGCTCATCAAGGATAAGAAGGTCCGGCATGGGCGTTACCGCGATCGACAGCATCACGCGCTGCAATTGACCTCCCGAGAGCTTACCTACCTGCTTGTCGATACAGTCCTCGACGGAGAACAGCTTAAGCTGCTCTCTTATCTTCGCGTAGAGCTTCCTGTTCTTCGGAAGCCATACGGGATATTTCGAGATAAATGTCGCGAAAAGATCGTATACAGTCATCGGAAGTTCGCGCTCGATATTAAGCGTCTGCGGAACATATCCGATTTTCATAACATTGCTTATGTTGCCGGTCTTTGTCTCCTTGAACTCGATATTACCTTCATGGGGAATCTGTCCGAGGATTGCACGAAGCAGCGTGGATTTACCCGCTCCGTTCTGACCGATAATGACCGTAAGCTCGCCGCAGTGCATGTGCAGGCTTACGTCATCGAGCACCTTCTCATCACCGAAGCTTACACTTAGGTCATTGATCTTAATGCAGTGACAGTGCTCGTGGCAGGAATCCTTAAGTTTGTGAGCGTGTTCAGACATATTATTTATCCCAGATACTGTAGCAGTTCGAGGTTATTTCCCATCTGATCAATATAGGCATCGGCATAAACCTCTCCGGTCATGCACGTATTGAACTCGAATATGGAACCGCCAATCTCAGCCGCGATCGAATCCGCGATACCGGTATCGCTCTCGGAACTTACAAAGATAACCGTTACGCCGTTATCGTTCATCCAATCGATGATATCGGCGATGTCACCTGCGGAAAGAGCGGACTGCTCATGGTCAGTCTCGACCACCCTGTAATCAAGCCCGAGCCACTCACAGAAAGAAGGCAGTGTCTCGTCTACGACAAGCACACTCATGTCTTCAGCAGCGGCAATCTGATCTTCATACCCGGATCTTAACTGCTCTATCTTACCGATATACTCTTCAGCATTGGCTTCGTATTCAGAAGCATGATCGGGATCAGCTTCGCTTAATGCTGCACTTACGGTTCTGATCTCGATGATGTAATCGTCGATGCTCGTCCAGACGTGACCGTTGACCTCGCCTTCATCTTCGGGAGCATCCGTTACTTCGGAAGCAGCCTCGATGATAGTAAGATCAGGATAGGCGTTCAGAAGCTGATCGTTAAAAGTCTCGAGTTCCAGACCGTTCTCCACATAGACATCGGCATCCTCGACTTTTCTTAAATCATCCGTGGTAAAGACATGATCATGTATGCATCCGATATTGGGATCCGACATGCACTCGACAGTGACCCCGTCGATCCCGCCTGCGACATTCATGACCAGGATCTGCATCGGGTAAAAAGATGTAACTATGTTAAATTTTCCGTCATCTTCGCGTCCGGCAGGCTCATTCGCGCATGATACAAGGGGCAGCATAAGTGCCGCCGAAAGGATGACAGATACTGTTTTCTTTGAAATATTCATAATAAAAGTAATTTTAAGGATGCCCAAAGGCATTGTCAATTACAGTCCATACCAGTATGATTAATCGCATGACTGATAAAGGAAACATCAATGGACTGGTTCTTGAAGGCGGCGCTATGCGCGGTCTTTTTACTGCGGGCATACTTGATGTGCTCATGGAAAACGGGATTGTTTTCGACAAGGCTGCCGGTGTTTCCGCGGGTGCCGCTTTCGGATGCAATTACAAGTCGCACCAGATAGGGCGTGCCGTAAGATACAACAAAGAATACGCGGACAACTGGAGATATAAAAGCTACCGCTCCCTGCTGTTTACGGGCGATCTTTACGGGGCGGATTTTTGTTACCACAAGCTTCCGGATGAGCTCGATGTTTTTGACAAGAAGACTTTCGCAGAGGACCCGATGGAGTTCTATGCAGTAGCGACGGATGTTGTAACGGGACTTCCGGTCTACCATCTTCTTAAGGACGGCCGCGAAGAAGATATGGAATGGATCCGAGCATCCGCATCCATGCCGATCGCATCAAGAGTCGTAGACATCAACGGGCAGAAGCTTCTCGACGGAGGCATCACGGATTCCATCCCACTCGAGTTTATGGAAAAGCAGGGCTGCACAAGAAACCTCGTTATCCTCACGCAGCCGGAAACCTATACCAAACATCAGTACAAAGCCTTCAAGGCTATCGCAGCCGCATTACACAAGTATCCTAAGCTCGTTCAGGCGCTGAAAGACCGTCCTGCCATGTACAACGCTCAGAAAACATACGTTAAAGTGCGCGAGGATGAGGGCTCGGCTTTCGTATTACGTCCGCCGGAAGCTCTCAATATCTCTCCTCTCGAGAAGAACCCCGACGAGCTTCAGCGTGTCTACGACACCGGAAGAAAACTCGCCGGGGAAAAACTTCAGGATATTATAGATTTCCTGGGCTGATTATTTATCAGCACTGGCAAGTATCTCTTAGTCTGGCAACAACATCACTGTGCGAAATGTAATCTCCTGTTCGCTTGTCAATGTATGTATTTTTAACTGAAGCTATACCTGTTCCGCAGAAGCCGATCTGTCGGTTAAGCAACATTTATCCGTACTGTTGTTGATTCCTTGTGATACAATATATCTGCTATGGGGGCGTAGCTCAGCTGGGAGAGCGTTGCATTCGCATTGCAGAGGTCAGGAGTTCGATCCTCCCCGTCTCCACCAAAAATCACTTATAAAGCCTGTGCGACTTGCAGCACAGGCTTTATTTACTCCATTAAAGTTGTTTCACTGTATTTCAGTTCACCCAGGAATCGAGTTCAATAAGATCATTACCCTCTGCGTCATAAATCTCATAGTAGCAGTCCGCGCCGCCCTGGGAAGCAAGAAACGCCGAAAAAACCAACAAAACAGCGATTATCTTAATCTTCTTCATATATCCCCCTTACTGATCTTTCAAAAATCTCAATATATGTTCTTCGATGAAATCAACACGGTCGAATATCGTCGGCTTGAAGTATGATGCGACGGAGACTACAACATTCTGCTCAGGGTTAATGTATATTACATTCCCGCTGTTGCCGATGGCAGCATAGATGTTCTTCTCAGGATGAATGATCCACCACAAATACCCGTACATCATACCGCGCCACAGCTGGTCTTCGATCTCTCTCGGGCGGGTCATGTCTTCTATCCACGAAGATGAGATGATCCTCTTTCCTTCCCACACTCCGTTATCAAGACACATCTGTCCGATCTTCGCCATATCCTTCGCGCACATGCAAAGTCCGTAGCCCGGCGTGCCGAGCCCGTCAGGGTCTGCGAACCATACATCCGTCTTCGGTTCCTTTCTGATGGTAAAGTTCTTGTGCTCTTCTGCCGACTTGGCGTAATAGTTCTCGTGAAGCGCGATGCCGAGCGGCTTGAACAGATACTCGTTCGCATAGTCAACGGTCTTCATTCCGGTCGCCTCATAGAGGATCCCCGTGAGTATATGAAGACATACCGTCCTGTAGTTAAACTCATCCGTGATCCCGCCGCGGCCTCCGAGAAAATCCAACGACGAATACGTCCAATTCTTACTCGCGCAGACCTTGGACCACGGGTCGCCCTTACCCTTGTATGGCGCCCTCATCGTAAGCAGATGGCGGATGGTGACATCATATATCGTCTTCTCGCCTCGCTTGACATGATAGTCCGGAAAGTAAGTCAGAACCTTCTCATCTATACTTGCGATCTCGCCTCTGTCCACGGCGATACCGAACAGCAGCGCCATGATACTCTTGGTCGCAGACATAATATGCGTGCAGTCAGTATCCTTATATCCGTTCCACTCGTCGGAATAGACGGGCACCCCGTCGCGATATGCTGCAATCTGGCAGATATTGGGTTGTTCTCTCGCGATAAATGCGTGTAATTGTGCTTGATCCACTTGTTAACTCCTACTCACCGGTAACAATGTATTCAGTACTGTAAATATGACGATAAATTAATTAAAAATCTTTTTCAACTTTATATTTTATTTCTTTTAATATATTATCTCGTTAGTTATGACGCTGTTGGGATATCTGTTTCTGCTGTTTATTGAACCATTGAAGCTTCTTTTCGAGGCTATCTTTTTCTATGCATATAAACTGACGTTAAACTGCGGCATATCGATCTTAGCCATGAGCCTTGTCGTCAACTTTCTTCTGCTGCCGCTGTACTTCCGTGCAGACAAGCTCGAAAAGGAACAAAACGACAAGAAAAAATCGATGGAGCCCGTCATTAAGCGCATAAAAGCCGCGTTCAAAGGCGACGAGCGTATCATGATGCTGCAGGCTTACTATAAGGAGAAGGACTACAAGACAGGCGATGTCTTCAAGGAATCAGTATCCTTGTTCCTTCAGATTCCTTTCTTCATCGCGGCATACAGTTTCCTGTCAGGCCTTAACTTACTGCACGGAATGTCCCTGGGACCGATAACGGATCTCGGAACGCCGGACGGTCTCATCCATACCGGAAGTATCACTATCAACTTTCTGCCGATACTCATGACCGTAATCAATATCATCTCGGGCTTCATCTATTCCGAGAAAGGTCTAATCAGGGACAAAATCAAACTCATACTGATCGCACTTGTATTTCTCGTACTTCTTTACAGTTCACCTTCAGGCCTTGTATTCTACTGGACTTTGAACAATCTGTTCTCGCTTATGAAGAACATCGCCGTACATTCGCGCAAACCGAAGCCTGAGATTATCAGGGAAAAGAGCACGGGGAACAAAACATATTCAAAGATAATCCTTTTGTCCTTTGCTGTTCTGACTGTACTCACCGGATTACTGATCCCGGCAGTTGTAGTCTCACAGAACCCCCTGGAGTTAATCAATACATTCAGCGCAGATCCGAACAGTCCTGCTTTGTATCTGGTAAGCAGTTTTTTGATTGCAGCAGGCATGTTTATGATATGGATGCCGTTATTCTGTTATTTGGCAAATCTGATGGATAAAAAAGCTTCCGCGATTATAACCAGTTCATCAGCAATAATCGCTATAGCTGACTATATACTCTTCAATAAAAACTTCGGATTACTGACAAAAAATATCACTTACGAATCAGATGTAGTCTACGATACTAAAGAAGTGATAATAAACTTCTCGGCAATCATTGTAATTATTCTATTTACAGTAATGCTGATGACTAGATTCAAACAACTTCTTTCTATTATCCTTACAATCAACCTTATAGCCATAACCGGTCTTTCACTAGCAAACATATTCATAATTATTAATCTTATGAACAGCTATACCGCCTACAATACGTTCGATCCTGATGATATTGTCGTACCGATGACCAGGACCGGTCAAAATGTAGTTGTCATAATGATGGACAGAATGATGGGCTTGTACATACCTTATATTTTCAATGAGCGTCCCGATGTCGCGCAACAATTCGACGGATTTGTCTACTATCCCAATACACTTTCATACGGCGCTCACACCAACGTTGCAGCCCCCGCATTATTCGGAGGATATGAATACACCCCCGCAATGATCAACCGAAGATCTGATGAACCTCTTGTTGATAAACACAACGAGGCCTTACGGGTTCTTCCTACTATTTTTTCCAACGCAGGCTGGAATGTCTCTGTAGGCGATCCCTCATATGCCAATTACGGATGGATACCCGATGTCAGCATCTATGATTATGATGATAATATCAATGCATTTCTCATGTCGGGAACATTCAACGACAGAAACGATTTGTTGTCAAACGAAGGAGACGCCTTTGAATACCGACTCAACAGAAATCTGTTTTGTTACGGAGTAATGAAAACTATGCCTTACCTGGCACAACCCTTTATTTATACATCAGGCGCATATTGCAGTGTCGACAACTATTATGGAAACACTGATGACATTACGTTCAGAGGAACATCACATCATAGACAAGTCGGAATATATGCTGCTTGTCTTCAGGAACAATGCGCACTTGAGGCTTTGCCCGATATTATTGATATTCAAGAGGATCCCCGCGATTGTTTTTTCATGTTTTCCAACGGTACTACCCACGAGATTACTTTGTTACAAGAACCTGAATACACTACGGCGGCAAATGTCGATAACACTGAATATGATGCGGCTCATGAAGACCGATTTACCGTAGACGGCGTTACAATGAATATGGACTGCGATTTCCGTACATATGCTCACTATGAAAGCAACATGGCAGCTTGCATAATGCTCGGACAGTGGTTCGATTATTTACGTGAAAACGGTCTGTATGATAATACAAGGATCATACTCGTATCCGATCATGGGTTTGACATGCAACAGTTTGAAAGTCTGATAATTGATGACCCCGAATTCAACGCTCAGGAAACAAATCCGATCCTTATGGTAAAAGACTTCGGCGCCACAGGGTTTACCGTATCCAATGAATTCATGACCAATGCCGATACGCCATTCCTTACACTCAACGGAATAATAGATGATCCTGTTAACCCATTCACCGGAAATCCGATTACTGAATTCGACAAAACAGGTGAACATCTGATATATATTTCAAAAGAATGGAACGTTATCTTCAATAGTGATTGTCAGTTCAGCAATGATCCCGACAGTTTCTGGCTCAGATTCTGCGGTGATGATATAACTGATGACAACAGCTGGAGTAGTTATATTAGTGAATAAAATAACAGGAAGGATAAATTAATGCACGGAATAATACTTTACATTGACCCCGGTACGGGCAGCATGCTTTTTTCCATCATCATCGGTATCACCGGTGTATTGGTATTTGCGATAAGAGCTTTCTGGATCAAGCTTAAATTCCTCTTTACGGGCGGCAGAAGCAAGAGCACGGATTCGAATGTAATGCCCGTTGCCGTCTTCTCGGAAGGCAAACGCTACTGGAACGTATTCGGACCCGTCTGCGACGAATTCGAGAAAAGAGGCAAGGAAATTCATTACCTCACGGCAAGCCCCGATGATCCTGCGCTTACCAAAGAATACAAGCACGTACATGCCGAGTTCATCGGAGAAGGCAACAAGGCTATCTCCAGAATGAATCTTCTTAAGGCTGATATCGTACTTTCCACCACGCCGAGCCTTGACGTATTCCAGTGGAAAAGATCCAAGAGTGTAAAGTATTACGTTCATCTGCCTCACATGGCAAACGACATCACCACATATAAGATGTTCGGTCTCGACTTCTACGACGCGGTCCTTCTGTCCGGTCAGTATCAGATAGACGAGATCCGCCGCCTCGAGAAGATGCGTGAGATCCCTGCCAAGGACCTTAAGCTTGCAGGCATCCCTTACATGGACAAGATGCTCGAGCGTCTCGAGAAAACTATTCGAAAAGAAACCGACAAGCAAGACCCCGTTGTACTCCTCGCACCTTCGTGGGGCAACAATGGTATCCTTACAGCATACGGAGCTCCCTTCATCGAGAATCTTCTCAAGACGGGCTACCGCATTATAATAAGACCACACCCCCAGTCATTTACGTCCGAGAAGGAACTCATGGACGATCTTATGGCTAAGTTCCCTGATTCCGATAAGATCAGATGGAACAGAGATCCCGACAACTTCGATGTTCTTAACGAAGCGGATATCCTCATCTCCGACTTCTCGGGTGTCGTCTTCGACTTCTCACTCGTATTTAATAAGCCGATTATCTACACCGATCCCAGCTCCGACTGGACGCAGTACGACTGTTCCTGGGACGATCAGGTACTTTGGACTTACACGATCCTTCCCAAGATCGGCAGACTTCTTACCAAGGACAACTTCGAGAACATCGGCAAGATTATAGACGACTGCCTTAACGGAGCAGATGCCAAGGAACTTGCAGACGGAAGAGATCTTGCCCGCGAGCAGACATGGTGCAACATAGGTCACGGTGCCGAGAAGGTAGCGGATTATCTGATCGCCAAGCACGAGGAGCTGCAATCTTAAACTTATCTTAATAATTACTTGTAGGTATATTAACCCGGCAAACTTATAATGACCTTCGTAAAACACTTACGGAGGTTATTTTATGCCTACAAAGAAAAAGTTCTATCCGGCATTCTTAATGATATCTTTTCTGCCGCTTGTAATCATGCTCTGCCTTAACACTGCAGCGACAATGCCCGCGTTTTTTATCGGTGCATATCAGATGAACAAGAGCGGCGATGAGCTCGATATAACTAATACTGCCGGCCTTCTTGCTTTTCCGGAAGCCCAGACAGCCTTGACGATCGGCTTCATCTGCTATGCGGTTGCAGCGATCATCATCTTCTATATCTGGTACAAGAAAACATTCCTCAAGCATCAGATCAAGATCGATAATAAGACCGCGTTCGGAGTTAAGAGCGTAGTGCTCTCCATTCTTCTTATCATCGGCACATCCTCTCTCATCAACCTCGGTCTTTACGCATTGGACGAACTGGCACCTTCTGTAATGGAAAGCTACAGTGAGACCATGAGCAGCGCAGGACTCGGTTCCAATTTCTTGATTACTCTTATCTATGCCTGCATACTCGGACCCATCGCCGAAGAGCTTATGTTCAGAGCCGTTACACAGGGATATTTGAGAAGATCCGGCCTTAATGCCGTTGCAGTCATCTTTATCCAGGCGATCCTGTTCGGTATCGCTCATATGAATCCTGTTCAGAGCACATATGCAACAGTATTCGGACTTTCACTCGGACTTCTGAGGCACAAGTACGGCAACATCCGTATCACATGTCTGGCACACATTGTCTTCAATGTATTCGGCACATTCGTTCAGAGTGCTATTGCTTCGCTTGATATGCCCGATGCCGCCTACTTCGCAATCTACGGAACACTCGCGGTAATCGGAATAGTTGCAGCCGTTCTCATCGGTAAGGAGTCTGTAAAAGATATCGATCTTTATAAGACCGCAGGTGTAACACCCGCTCCCGTAGCAACCGAGCCCGTACAGGCATAAACATAATCACACTCCAATATAATGAGAAGGACCGTTCCGTAATGAAGCGGTCCTTTCTTATTTACTATCCCCTGTTACACTTATTCAGCGAGCAGCATGTTGTATGCTTCGATGTTCTTGATCTTCCTTGCCTCGAACATGGCGAAGATGAATGAGATCACTATAACGCCGAGAGCAATTGCCGCAAGACCCGGGATCGGAATGATGAAGTTCGACTTAACGATACCGAAGAACATCATTATGAGATTCATGTAAGGGTTTGCCGCGAAGTAGGAAACCACCGAGAACACCACAGCCGATACGATGATCGAAGGCATGAATGACAGCGCGGTCTGAAGGATCAAACTGTTGCTTGTGTAGCCGATTGCCTTGTAGATGCCGTAGTCCTTTCTCTTAGAGAAGATGAACGCCTTGATGAGAAGATACAGTACCAGAAGGATCAGAGCTGCAGATACAGCGCAGATGAACACGAGCATCATAGCCGCAAGGCCCTTGAATGTTGTCATGGATCCTTCGAGGATCTCATCGAAGTTCATCGTGGAAACGATGTGATCGCCGTATCTGTCAGAGCAGTCATCGATTACTGTCTTCGTGGTCTCGGAATCATCGCAGTCGAACCAGTAGTAACCCGGAATGTATTCGAAGTCCATGAGATGCTCGGCGCCGTCAAAGTTCATGACAGCCTGTCTGCCGGCTTCGTTGGTCGTCTGGATCAATCCCGTGATGAGATATGTATAAGTATCATCTCCGTATGTCATCGGGATCTCATCGCCGATCTCATAACCGTAGTCAGAAGCGAATCTTCCGCTTACTGCGATCTCGTTATCATATACCGGCATTCTACCGTCGTAGCAGACATCCTGATTATTGATCTTGCTTGTATCGTCGCAGATATAAACCTTAAGGCTGTCCTCACCGTTATATGTGAACCATGTATCAATGATCTGACGTACGTTTGTGATGTCATCTCTTGACTCAAGGTAAGCCTCAAGATCGTCAGCCGTATCGGGATCGACGGCAACGACGCCGCTGCAGATCTCGAATGTAAGAATCTCAAGCTTCGGCTTCTTATTGAAGTTGTAGTACATAAGAAGCGCAATCGTGCACAGGAACATGATGACTCCTATTACGAGGAATGTGATGACATTCTGCTTCATGTTAAAGCACATAGTCTTCATCGCGAGGCTGAAGTCGAGACCCGCATGTGTCTTATTAAGAGCGAATCTGTTCTTCTTGAAGTTATGGCTCTCCGTACCCTCGCGCAATGCTACGATGGGCTCGATCTTCCTTACCTTAATTACCGCAAGCGAAGTTACGATGCAAGTAAAAAGAACGATTGCCGCAAGAGAAACCAGAGTTGTACCAACGTTGAAAGTTACCGTGTAAGGGATGCCCATCTGCGCGATCGCGAAAGAAGCGATGTACGGCATGATCACATAAGACAGAACTATTCCTATCAATGCTCCGACGAGAGCGCATGAACAAAACAGAACCAGAAGCGAAGATCTTATATTGCTGCTTGTGTAGCCGATAGCCTTAAGTGCACCTAATGTCTTCATGTTCTCCTTGATGTAGTTTGTGATGCAGTTGGTGAGCATCAGGAATACTACGAGGAAGATAACGAATGTAACTACCAGGAAAGAAACAGCGATGATCTTTGACATGAATGTCCTCTGCTCATTAGTGAACTCGATGGACATAGGCGAGACGATCGCGCGGGCATTACGGGCAATTACCTTGTCGTTGAGACTGATCTCGAACTTGGAATTCTTAACGCCGTCCTTAAGCTCATATACCACGCTGTAGCAGGCATAATCGGCACCGTCTGTATCATACAGCTCGGCATAAGTATCATCGTCAACGATAACCTCAAATCCGCCTACGTTATTGCAGCCGTAGTAAGGTGTGGTCGTAAATCCCTTTACCGTCAGAGAATAAGTGCGGTCCAGAAGGTCGAACGTATATGTATCGCCGATGTCATAGCCGCCGCTCGTATAGAACTGATACGGAAGATAGATATAGTCGGAAGCAATACCTGTATCCTCGGTAACGACCTCGGTCCTGCCCATCTGCTTCTCGAATGCACTGTTGTCATCTACTACAAGTGCAACTGTAGTCTTACCGTTTCCGAAAGGAACCGGGAGAGCATTGTAGCAAAGGCAGTCCTGGACATCGTATCTGACGCATTCTTCTGCCAAAAGCTCATCGATGAACTCTTCGTCGATATCGGTAAGATTGTTGTAGATCCTTACTCTTCCGGAACCGGAATCGAGCCTTCCGGACTCTCTTGTCGCAAGAGGATAAGCATCAAAGATCAGAAGCAGTGATGCCGAGAGCAGCATAACCGCGATAAACATCAGGCACAAAAGACCTATTGTCGTACCCTTATTCTTCTTGAAATGTGACTTAGCAAGAATTATGGTCTTGTTCATATTACCACCCCATTCCTCCGAGGAAATCGCGGAGCTTCTGATGACGTTCCTTATCGCCTGTTACATATGCGCCGAGATCAAGCTCACCTGCTATCTCACCGTCTTTTACATAAAGGATCCTGTTACCTCTTCTGGCGCTTGTGATATCGTGAGTAACCATTACGATAGACTGTCCGTCTCTGTTGAACTTTGTAAGCGCATCCAATACATCTTTTCCCGTCTTCGAGTTGAGGGCACCTGTAGGCTCGTCCGCGAACACCAGCTCGGGCTTATTGATGAGAGCCCTTGCGATTCCGACTCTCTGAGCCTCGCCTCCTGAGATCTGTGTAGGGAACTTGCCCCACTTATCTTCACTTATATCCACTGACTTTAAGATCTCTTCCGCCTTCTTCGTAACCTCTGCCTTGTTCCTGTTAACAAGAAGTCCTGCCGAAAGAACATTATCCATGACACTCATCGTGTCTACGAGGTATGTCTGCTGGAAGACGAAACCGCAGTGTGTTCTTCTGAATACCGCGAGCTTGTCGGAATTCATCTTGGTTATATCCTCACCGCTGAAAATGACCTGTCCGAGCGTCGGCTTATCCATGCCGGATAATGCATACAGGAGAGTTGACTTGCCGGCGCCGGAAGGTCCCATGATGACGGTGAAGTCCCCTTCCTTGATCTGAAGATCCAGATTCTTTAATACGTGCTGTTGTACGCCTCCGTTCGAAAAGGTCTTGCACAGTTTCTTAGTCTCAATGATATTTCTCATGGCCTTAGCCTCCTTTATGCCTCTCATCATAAAGGTTCAACCCTTAAGTGCCTTTAAGGAACTCTTAAAAATTTCTTAAATGTTGATCGGGATCAGCTTTCCACAATCCTGATATAGACTGAAACCTTAAGTCCCGGGGCGGCATTCTCTATAACGAGTTTGCCGTCCATTTCATTCATGAAATAATCCGTAAGATACAGGCCTAAGCCCGCGCCGTCCTTGCCGGAACTGTTCGATCCTCTCTTATACTTTTCGCGCAGGAGCGGCAATTCATTATCGGCGACGCCCGGACCCTTATCCCTGATGCTTACCACAAGGTATCCGCTCTCCGCAGAGCACTCCACCTCGATATCCGTATCGGCATATTTATATGAGTTCATAAACAGATTATCGAACACCTGCTGTATACGAAGCTTATCTACATAGATCTGCGCCTCGGGCATCGTAAACGAGCCTGCCTTGTTCAGATAATCGCTGTTCTTTATTATCTGTGTAAGGATGTCCGAACTGTACTCCAGAGGGGTAACCGAGATCTCGGTTATGTCGTTCACACTGGAATTGAAAAGATTCGCGACGAGCGTCGTAACCTGATCCGACTTCTCGTTGATAAGGTTAAAGTAGTGCCTCGTCTTCTCGTCCTTGCTGATCTCGTAGCCTATCTCGGAAGAAGACTTTATGGACGCCACGGGAGTCTTGATGTCGTGCGAGAGCTTTGCCACCATCTCCTTCTTGGCGTCGTTCGCCTCCTTCTCAGCCTGGCGTGCCTTGCGAAGCTCCTCTCTCATCAGGTCGAAAGCCTCCGTGAAGCTTCCGAAGACGTGTGCCTTGTCCATGGTAAGCGGTAAATCGAGGTTACCTCCCGCCACTCTTACGGCGAAGTCGTTAAGCTTGCTGAAGGGCTCCGTGACCGTCTTGCGAATATAAATAAAGCTGCACGCTATTACGGCGAGCTGCACCAGGCAGATGCCTGCGATGCCGCCGATGAGCAGCGTCTTATAGTGTGCCACGAGATCCGAGGTGGTGTTATGCACGATCATCTTGCCCACAACGGTGCCGTCGACTTCGATGTCGATGATGGAATCGGAATTGCTTACGGCTTCCGTCACAGTCTCTGACAGACCGTCGGCAGTCTTGAATGTAACATTGCCCTCGTTGTCGATGAGAGTGTAATCGAGATCCCTTGAGTAGCACTCCTCATCGCCGTAATTGTTCTCGACCTGCTTAAGACAGGCATTAACCGATACCACGTCCTGCTTAACATCTTCGAGCTTGTTATAGAGAACAATACACAGTGCGGCCTCGGCGATAAACGAGACCAGAAGGAGTGCCGCGAAGAACCCCTTCTTCATCCGGCGTTACCCGAGACGAACTTATACCCTTCCTTCCACACTGTAACGATATAAACGGGGTTGGTCGGGTCGGGCTCTATGACCTCGCGCAGCTTACGTATATGAACATTAAGCGTGCCGTCGGAAGTGAACTTATCCTTCCACACATTATCGAAAAGCTCCGCCTTGGTAATGAGTCTGCCGGCATTATCCGTCAGATACGACAGAAGCGAGAACTCCATGGAAGTAAGCTTCTTCTGTTCACCTTCAACTGTTAAAGTCTTGTTGGTCTTATCCACCTTGATTCGTCCGTCATCGTAGATATCCGATTTGGTTCCGTATGACTTGTTCACGCGCTTAAGAACAGCCTTAACCTTGGCAAGCACTACGCCCAGCGAATACGGCTTCTCGATATAATCATCGCCTCCGATATTAAGAGCGATTATCTTATCGTCATCCGTGTTACGCGCGGAGATAAAAAGGATCGGCACTTCCAGTGTCTGCCTGATATGCTTGCACAGCTCGAATCCCGAACCGTCCGACAGGTTAATGTCCAGAAGTATGAGCGAAGGCGTGTTGTCCTTCAGAAACTCGAGTGCAGCCGCCTTGGAATAGACGACATACGACGGCACTTCAAACATATTGAAGTATTCGCACGTGTTGTCGGCAAGTTCCTTCTCGTCATCGATTATCAGACAATCGTATTTCATGATTACATTCTAACACTACTTCAGAATGCCCGTCGTCTTCAAAAGCAGCAGGAGAAGACCAAGCGGTGCGACGACCTTGATCATAACGATATAAAGCGTCTTTCTTCCGAACTTCTCCCCGTTCTTTGTAGCCTCATCTATAACCGTCTTAGGCTTCAACACCCATCCGATCAGGATGCAGGTAGCGATAGCGATGATCGGCATAAAGAAATTGTTTGTTATGTAGTCGAGTATGTCGAGGATCTGCGCTGTGGAGCCGTTAGGAAGCTTGTACTCGAAGTACAGGTGGTTATAGCCGAAGCAGACCATCTGTCCAATCGCAAGTGCGAGCGCAGTCTCGATCAGGGTTGCCTTATGGCGGCTCATTCCAAAAGCATCGATAAAGCTCGACACTATCGCTTCGAGGATAGACATCGCGCTTGTAATCGCTGCGAAAAGCACCATGGCGAAGAACAAGATTCCCACTGCCGTTCCTACCTTACCCATCTGAACGAAAACCTTCGGCAGGGAGACGAACATCAGTGAGGGGCCTGTAGCCATCCCCTCAGGACCCATAAACACATACACAGCAGGAATGATCATTACACCTGCAAGGAAAGCTACGAGCGTATCAAAGAACTCGATCTGGTTAATTGACTTGGACAGATTCGCTTCATCCGGAACATAAGAACCGTATGCGATAAGGATACCCATTGCAACACTTAAGCTGAAGAACAGCTGTCCCAAAGCATCAATGAATATATTAAAGAATTCCTTTAATCCTATTCCTGTAAAATCCGGTATCAGATAGACCTTAAGACCCTGAAGTCCTGTTACGACCTTTCCGGCATCGTTTGTGCTCTTGATTGTAAGTGAGTAGACCGCGATACCTATTACAAGTACAAGAAGTATCGGCATCAGGAACTTCGAAGACTTCTCGATTCCTGCACTGACACCCCTGTAGATGATGACGCAGCAGACACCGAGGAATATGACCATATATAATCCGGGCTCATCTACACTTACGATGAAGTCTGTAAAATACCCGTCCTGTGCTGCCTCTGCCGCATGACCTGTTGAGAAAGCAACAAGATACTTTATTACCCAGCCGCCGATCGCACAGTAGTACGGAAGGATTAGGAAAGGTACAAGGCATGAGAGCACGCCTATCCACTGCCATTTCTTAGACAGGTGCTTATATGCAGTAAGCGGGCTCTGCTTTGTCTTACGGCCTATCGCAACTTCCGTAGTAAGAAGTGTAAATCCGAATGTAAGAGCAAGAATGATGTATACGAGAAGGAATATTCCTCCTCCGTCTCGGGCCGCGAGATACGGAAATCTCCAGATATTACCTAATCCTACCGCACTTCCCGCAGCCGCCAGGACAAAACCCAGCGACCCCTTAAATGATCCTCTTTCCTTCTTATCAGGCATACTGCACCCCCTGTATCGTGCATAATAATATCACATTTTCGACGTAACTAAAGTCGTGACTTGGGGCAGCAGCTCTCTCATATGATCAACAGTGTGTCCGATACGTATATCTTTAAGCTCCGGCTTGGTAAAGCCGTTCAATACAACATTATTCAGGAAGATGATATATCCCGCGAGGCGGATCTTCTTTTCCTCGAGCATTATCTGCTCTTCACTTAATCCTTCAAAATACTTTCTTAATATGCTGTCCCAGACGCGGTCGCAGCTTTCCTTATTAAGTCCGAGGAAGTGCTCGGTATTATCGGGCTCATCCTCGTTATATGCCTTGTAGCACACATAAAGTCCCGTGAGGTCGAACACCGGATCGCCTGTACTTAACGACTCCATATCGATAAGCATCGGCTCGTTGCCTGCGAACATCACATTCTTCATCTGGATATCGCCGTGAACGATATGAAGATCCTCCGGCATATTACATATCAGGGCTCTAACCCCTTCATCAACATCCGCGGGGATAACACCCTTAAGCCTGTCGAGCCAGCCTGTAAAGGTATCCGTATAGAACGGGAGCGCACCTGCTTCGATCTGAACCGAATGAGCAGTCTTTAACATCTGAACATACTGATCGATGATCTCATCCTCTTTGCCGGGATTATCCAGATAGTAATCGTTAAGATTGTCCGCCTGCAAAAGCTCGAACACCGAACCGTAACTGTCGCCGACGCGAACTATGTCGTAGCTTATCGCAGTCGGGATCCCTTTGATGAACGCCTGCTTGGACTTCTTCCTCTCGTTCTCGATAAGCGGCAGACTGTCGGGCGAATCATAGACTTTTACTATGGTATCCTCATCGATCTTATAGACGGTACCGTATGCGCCTTTACCTATGACCTCGCATCCTTCGACACTGACCGTCTTCATCTTCTTGCTGACATTAAACAGCTCGGTAAAACCGGTCATATCGAGTATCTCGTACAGCTCGGGACCCGCATTCCTGATGGCAAGCTTTCCTTCCTTACGGCGCGGCAGCGCGAAAAGAACTCTTAACCCCGCGCTCGATACATACTCGAGATCCTCGGCATCTATAATGAGTTCCTTATCGGGATTATCTTCGATTATCTTTCTTAATTCCTGCTCGGTCAGACCCGCATTATCGTATGTAATGCGGCCCTCGGGGAACGCTGCTATGTAATCGCCTTCGATCCGTGTCTTCATGGATAAAGTCCCTCACGTATAAAACCGGGAGCCCTTTAACAGAGCTCCCGTTTTTTATTCAAATATCAGACCGGTTGATTCAGCTTAC
>Ga0310694_10001772_pt1 | contig 23724 bp, 17 predicted proteins | sample 174DNAGHGhighgp2_FD_203884 | JGI IMG/M metagenome (GOLD analysis project Ga0310694, IMG submission 203884) | Sheep rumen microbial communities from Palmerston North, Manawatu-Wanganui, New Zealand - 1742 DNA GHGhigh gp2 (v2) (version 2) | ecosystem: Host-associated > Mammals > Digestive system... | reverse complement strand
TACAAGGAAAGAAACTCTTGATATGTTCGGGCTTGTACAGACCGAAAAGACCTGTTTTCTGACCATTCTTCAAACGGATACTGCATCCGGACTTCTGAAAAAACTGAACCGTGAAATGATGATGTACCTTCCTGACAGAGGAATTGCCTGTACTATTCCCGTAAACACAATTGGTTCTTCAACCATTAAAACATTTATTGACAACACCCCAAATGACAAGGAGAATTGTGATATGAACACTTCAGATTATGAGATGATAATGTGCATAACAGCATCCGGGTATTCAGACATAGTGATGGATGCCGCAAGAGCAGGCGGAGCCGGAGGCGGCACAATCATTCATGCAAAAGGAACAAAGCCTGAAGATCAGGGCAAGTTTTTCGGTATGACAATTGCTGATGACAAGGAACTTGTTATTATTGTTGCCAGGAATGAAAACAAAGTGGAAATAATGAAATCAATTCTTGAAAAGGCAGGCGCAAACACCCAGGCTGAAACAAAACTGTTCTCCGTTCCGGTAACTGACACAGCAGGTTTCAATTTCAGTGTCTCTAAGCTTGAACAAACTCAAACCATCTGAGAAAAAAATAAATGCGGGACTGTTTTTCAATTCCTTTGCAGGAATTCTGAACAGTCCCATTTTTTGTTGTTCGATTAAAGCAATAATGTTTACAAATTACCATCAGCAGCCAGGTATTTGTCAATCCATCTCTGAAATGCTTCCGTACATTTCTCGGTATCAACAAGATAACTCATCCCGTGAACTGCACCTGGCACAGTTATGAGCTCTTTGTCTTGTGAACATGCGTTATATATCTCTTTACACATATGGAAAGGAACAAAATCGTCTGCCTCTCCATGAATAATCAGTATGGGAAGCCTGGAATGTTTAACTTCGTCAACAGGTCTTTCTTTTTTGATATCTACCCCCTCGGTAATCTTGTACATCAGCCTCCCTGCAGGAGCAAACAAAAATGGAGGTATCTTCTGCAATTTTGCTACATTTTCAAATTCTTTGTAAGCATCCGAGAAAGCACAGTCGCTGACGAGGAATTTTACATTGCCCGGAAGTTCAAGACTCGATGCCATTAGTACTGAAGCTGCACCCATGGATATGCCGCTCACGAACATAGGCATGCCTTTCGGAATGATTGAACTTACGTAGTCACACCAGCTCTTTACGTCATATCTTTCTTTCAGACCAAAGCACAGTCTCTTTCCCTCGCTGTGAACATGCGCTCTTTGTCTTATTATTACTACTTCTATTCCCTGTTCCAGCAGGTATTTGGATATTTTCGGATAACATGTTTCTCCGTCACCCTTGTATCCGTGAACAAGTATTGCGACCGCTCTCGGCTGCTCGCAATGATAATATTTTGCATACAGTTTCAATCCGTCATAACTCGTTACATAAATATCATCATACGGAACTTTGTCAAGCCACATCCTGCAATTTCTCATGTCATCAATATAAGGAAGAAGTTGTGGAAGCTGATCATCTGAAAACAGATCATCCTCTTTTTGAATCCCTGTGGTTGAAATTTTGAATGAAACAAGCACGAAACCGACATAAGCAATTACCATAACCGCAATAATAGAAAGAACAATATACAATACCAGCATTTTCCCCACCATCCTTCATCAATAATTCTACATCATTCTTAACAAAATCTCAATTGCCGGTAGTCCCCAATATATGCTTTTTTTGGTTGACACGGAAACCAAATATTGGTAAAATACATACTTGCCTATGGGACATAGCCAAGTTGGTAAGGCACAAGACTTTGACTCTTGCATTTCGTCGGTTCAAGTCCGGCTGTCCCAGCCATTAAAGAAGAATAGGTTTGATACATTTCTGTATCAGGCCTTTTTTTCTTTGAATTGATGAAGTGGTTAAGTGTTGAATATGAATATTCGGGAGGATGCCGTGAATAAGCTTTTTGAAAAAATAGATAGGGATGGATACATTATTCAAGATGACCAAACATATATGATTGCGGAAAAAGAAATGATTCGATCACATGATTTATCATTGAGAATAAGCTCGATGAGACCGACAGATCCAGGCTATAAAGATCTTCTGGAAGACTTGCTGCAGGATAAAGTTGATGATTCGGTATCAATAGTTTCGCCATTCTATTGTGATTTTGGTTCACGTCTCAAACTCGGAAGAAATATCATCATTAACAAAGGCGCAACTGTGTTTTCAGCAGGTATTGTGGAAATAGAAGATGATGTATTAATCGGACCTGATGTAAAAATAATCAGTGTAAATCATGATCTGGTTGACAGACACAACAAAATTATTTTCAAGAAAGTGACTATAAAAAGAAATGCCTGGATTGCTGCAGGAGCAATAATATGCCCCGGAGTAACAATAGGTGAAAACAGCGTCGTTGCTGCAGGCGCAGTAGTAACAAAAGATGTATCTGACAACACAGTAGTAGGCGGTAATCCTGCAAAAATCATAAAACACATTGAACAATGATTATTGAATAATTGCCACCTGATAATCCAGGTGGTTTTTTGCAAAATAAATGGTGAGACTCTGGTTTTAAGTCTCACCTTTTATTACATTGTGCTCTGTTATTTTGGAACTACTATGAAGAATACTTCAGGAAGCGCATCCATTTCAGCATCAGACAAAGCAGGATTTCCTACTTTTGCAACATTAAATGCTCTATAGTTCCATGAACCCCACCATGTTGCATCAACTTCAACTATCGATACTCCGCTTGGTGCTGTTACATTGGCAGGTCTTGACGAGGAAGAGTTTTTGGTGCTAAGGTCGGTCCAGCCTTCGGGTCTGTACTGGAAGCCCTGAAGCACTATAATCAAAGTGCCGTTCGGCAGTTCTGCCTTTGTGAATATCTGAGTTGCTGCAAACTGATTGAGATTGGTTGCAGTGCTTCCGCCCTCTTTGCTTACAATTGTTGAATTTGCAGTTGAATTGTAATATGCATACTTTGTGAATGATACTTCCGGAACTTTGTAATTGTCAGGATTGTATCCGTTGTCGGAAAGCAGTTTGGCGAGTTCTTCGCTCATCTTGTTTTCTTCACCATGGCTCGATCCCTTTGGAACGAGAACATAGAAAACACTGAGCAGTTCCTGCATTTCTGCATCGCTGAGTCCGGGATTTCCGGCCTTGGCAACGTTGAATGCTCTGTAGTTCCATGAAGCCCACCAGTTGTCGTCAACAACAGTAACAAGGTTGCTTCCGTTTGTGACAACATTTGTCGGTCTGTTTGAAGTCTTTGAACTCAGTGATGTCCAGCCTTCAGGTCTGTACTGATATCCGTCAAATACTACAACAAGTGAACCATTTGGAAGTTCATCTTTTTTGAATATCTTTGTAGCGGCAAACTGGTTGATATTTGATGCTGTGCTGCCACCGATTTTGCTTACCAAGGCTGAATTTGAAGTTGAGTTGTAGTAAGCATATGTAGTCATCTTAAGGTCGAGCAGATCATAATCTGAAATATCAAATCCGTTCTCTTTAAGAACCTCTTCAAGATTTGCATTGTTAATCTCTTTTTCAAGATTCGGAATTGGTTCATTCGGGTCAATCGGAACGTAGATTGTGAATTTCTTTGAGAATGACTTCATTACTGATTCCTTGAGTGCCGGATTGCCCACCATTGAAATGTTGAATCCGACAACTGACCAGTCAGCCCACCATTCTTCTGTTACTGCAACAGCTTCTTTTGCTGTTATTTCCTGTCTTGTGTATCCGCTCTTGCCGGTTCCGGTTCCATTCTTAAGCAAAACTCCGTCCTGCTCAACAAATGCATCCGGTCTGTATTGGTAGCCGTTAACAACGATGATAATTGATCCTACAGGAATCTGTGTCTTGTCAAACAGCTGAGTAGAAGCATACTGATTGAGGTTTGTAGCTGTGCTTCCGTTTGCTTCGCATACAAGTTCTGTTGATGTATTTGAGTTCCAGTATGAGAAAGTTGTGAGAGTGTAGTCAAGTTTTTTATATTTAGACGGATCAACGTTGTATGATCTGAGAACATCATCTGTTGATACTGACCCGATTTCAGTGAACTCGGATTTTGTAATTTCAAACGGATGGTTATATGCGTTTTCAACAGATTCCTTGATAACTTCCATTATCTCAGGTGTAATCTGGCTGACCTGAGGATTGAATGTTACGTCCTTGACGCTCATTCCTGTAATCTGTCTTGCCCACATCATTGCTGCCAGGTATCTTCCTATATAGTTTGACAGGTGAAGTTCATCTCTGTGAAGCTGTCTTTCTGTAAGGAAACTTGTTCTGGCATTCTGAACTGCTGTTCCTACTGGTATAACAAATGAGAAATCTTCTCTAGGAACAATCATGGTCTTTGTTGCTTCCAGAATTGCATTGTACATTTTCATCTGGTCATTATCATAGTTTTTGAAACTTGAATATGTTTTATCCGAAGGATAAGCCCATGTCATGTTCCACATTATTTCTGCATCCGGACAGTGTTCCTTGATGTAGTTGAGAACGGTCGTCAGATATGGTTCAAAAGTCTCAGGTCTGCCGCTGTCGCCGCTGACCTGCTGAATGGAAATATAGTCCCAGTCATGTCTGTTTATTGTATTGACAAGTGTAGGCTGAACAGGATTTGAAACCCACTTGCCGTTAGTGTTTTCGTAATATGTTGTGTAAAAACCTTTTTCTCTGTGCTCGATATTTTTAGCGTGCTGAGCAAGTGAACATCCGCCTGTATACATGTTTCCGATTACGATTTCTTCGTATCCCAGGTCTTTGAGTATTCCGTACAAATGCTCTACGCTGTCTTCAGAAAAACTGTTGCCTATTGCAAAAATCTTAATGGATTTCTTTTCAGGCTCAGTTTTGTCTGTTGTTGTCTCTTCGGTTGTCTGTTCGGTTGTTTCTTCTGTGGTTTCGTCCGTAGTAGTCTCAACCGTTGTTGTCTGTTCGGTTTCTTTCTGAGTAGTTGTTTCTGTTGTAACATCTTCCTTCGTGGTCTCATCCTGTTTGGAAGAATTGCATGCAACAAGTGCAACAACCATAATTAAAACAAGTAGCACTGACAGTATTTTTTTCATTTGGGGCATCTCCTTATTAAATTACTGCAAAGACATTATATCAAAAAATGCCCGAAAAATGAATAGTCGGGCATTTAATATTTCACTTTTTTACTCAAATGTGGAGATTGTGAACTGTGGGCACGAGTTCAATCAGCATATTCCTGCAGTGTTCAATCATGGCTGTGTTGTCGGGTTCTCTTCTCAGTGTTCTTCTCAGAAGTCTCATGTAGCACAGGATGCGGGCTTTCTTTTCATTGATGCTCTGAACGGTGGGATCGAAATACAAACTGATTGTCTTGTTCCATATTTCTTTTCCGAGATCAAGTTTTATGCCGAGAAATCTCTCAATGGTGGCCGGGTCAACTTCGCTGAATCCCTGGTAAGCTGCATATATTGAAGCAAAGTCAAATACCGGATTGCCAACCGCAAGAGTATCCATGTCTATAAGCAATACTTCATCGCCCTGCATCATGACATTGTTTGTATGATAATCTCCGTGAATCAGGTTGCTTGAGTAAGGAATCTCGCCAATCATTTTAATGAGTTTTGTGTATATCTCGACCGGCAGCTGGCCTTCGAGATCATTCAGCCACTTGAGAGCTCTCTTTTTCATGTCAGGAAAATCTTCTTCAGACGCTTCTGTTGCATGAATCTTTTTGAGCAGGTCAACAAAAATAGTTATGTAGTAATCAAGCTGGTCCGGCTTCTCACAAATGAGCTGAGTAAAGGATTTGGCATTCAGAAGCTCGAAAACAGAACCGTATTTGTCTCCCACTTTGACAATATCATATGAAATCGCCGTCGGAATACCGAGAATCAGAGCTCTTCTTGCAACTTCTCTCTCGTGTCTTATATCATCCAGAGCTTCTGGATTTCTGTATACCTTTACGATTGTCTCCGGATCTGTTCTGTAAACAATTCCGTTTGATCCCTGTCCGATAACTTCGCATCCGTCGACACTGACGGACTTGAAAGCTTTTTCTACCTTTATCATTTCGGTAAAGCCTGTCATTTCAAATATGTCATAAACTTCTGAGGACACATTTGTAATCAGCATTTCAGGATGTACTTTTCTCAGTCTTAAAACTATTCTTAGACCAGCACTTGAAATGTATTCAAGTTTTGCGGCATCGAAAACGAGCTCATATCCTGAATTATTATTGATTATCTTATTGATTTCCGCCTCAGCTTCAGCCGCATTGTTTGTATCTATACGGCCTTCAATATAAACAACAAGCTTGTTGCCTTTTACTTCAAATTTGTAACCGCTCATGGTCAATATCCTCTCAAAACTATTTCTGCTTACTATGCTTGTTGAATTGTCATCAAATCTGTGAATCCAACCAGCTCAAACACTTCGTAAACATCAGGTGTCAGTTTAATTACCGACAATGAACCCAGTGTCTTTCTCAGTTTAAGCACAACTCTCAAACCGGCACTTGAAATGTATTTTAGGTTTTCACCGTCAAGAACCAGTTCTTTGCCCGGATTTTCTTTTACTATCGAATCAATCTTTGCTTCAACTTCCTGAGCATTTGAAGTGTCAATTCTTCCGTTCAGATAAACAACAAGTTTTCCGTCAACTACTGCATTTTTAATTTCAATCATTTCTAAAATCCCCCAGTCTGAAAATTGTATAAATGTATGCCTTTAGTTCCTGATAGGCAGGTTCGTCTTCCAAGCTCGACAAGCATTCAAGGACTCTTAAATAATATTTTTTTTGCACTTCCGGATCTTTCATGTTGAAGTGATTCCACATTTTGTCACCTTCAACCAGATACAATCTGTAGAAATCTCTCATGTTGGCCAGTTTGTCCGAGACCCAGAGAACCTTTACTTCTCTGTCGTCCGTGTTTTCGATTTTGGACAGCAGCTGCTTTTTTCTCTCTATCCAGGTCTCTTCCTTTGGTCTGTCGCGCATCTTGTCCTCGGTTTCCGAATCAACAAGAAAAGCAACCCTGTCACCGAATTCTCTTCTGATATCTTCAAGTGCATATGGTGTATCTTCTACAACATCGTGAAGAATGCATGCGGCGATTGTATTATGATCATCTGTCATCCTCATTGCTATTATACCAGCTTCCAGAGGATGAAGGACACTTGGTATTTTTCTTGTCTTTCTTGTAGTGCCCTGATGTGCTTTACAAGCAAACCTGATTGCTTTGTCGATAATATCCATTTTTCCCTCTATTTTACCATCTTTTTAAAACTAAGAATGTTACTTCCGTCTTTGTACTCATATTTGACATCGTTCATCATTTTTTTGCTCCAACAATTAGCTCTGCCATATTACATCCTGCTATCACACAATTCCTTGTGAAATCATCGCATTTGCAACCTTCAGGAATCCGGCAATGTTTGCTCCCGCCTGAATATCTCCGGGCATTCCGTATTTTTCAGCCGCATCAGCGCATGCATGATATATTTTTTCCATTATTCCTTTCAGCATATCGTCAACCTGTTCAAAGGACCATGAAAGTCTCTCTGCATTCTGGCTCATTTCAAGTCCGGATACGGCAACTCCTCCCGCATTCGATGCTTTTGACGGGGAGAACAGCAATCCGTTTTTCTTAATTACGTCAATTGCTTCGGGAGTAGAGGGCATGTTGGCGCCTTCAAACACTCCTTTTGTTCCGTTCTTTACAAGAGTTTCAGCTGACTCTTTGCTTATTTCGTTCTGCGTTGCACACGGGAAGGCATAATCGCATTTTATTGTCCATATTCCTTCGCATCCTGCAACGTACTTTGCCGAGGGAACATAATTCACATATGTCGAAATTCTGTCTCTCCTGACTTCCTTGATTTCCTTTATTACTTTGTAATCAATTCCGTTGCTATCTATAATATACCCGTTTGAGTCGCTCATTGCAACCACTTTTGCACCCAATTCCGTAGCTTTCTGGCAGGAATAAATAGCCACATTGCCCGATCCGGATATTATAACGGTGCTTCCTTTAAGGCTCTTGCCCACATCTTTGAGCATTGCGCTTGCAAAATACATGAGTCCAAAGCCCGTCGCTTCAGGTCTGGCAAGAGAACCGCCGTATGACAATCCCTTTCCTGTGAGAACCCCTGACCAGTTGTTGGCAAGCTTTTTATATTGACCGAATAGATATCCGATTTCTCTTCCGCCGACTCCTATGTCACCTGCGGGAACGTCCGTGTCGGGTCCTATATGTCTGTAGAGCTCATTCATGAATGCCTGGCAGAAACGCATTATTTCTCCTTCGGATTTTCCCTTCGGATCAAAGTCGGATCCGCCTTTTGCTCCGCCCATCGGAAGTGTTGTCAGGCTGTTTTTGAATGTCTGTTCAAATCCCAGAAACTTGATTACAGACAGAGTGACATTGTCTCTGAACCTGAGACCGCCCTTGTACGGGCCTATGGCAGAGTTGAACTGGACTCTGTATCCGGTATTGACTCTAACCTTTCCCTGATCGTCCACCCAGCTTACTCTGAATGAAACGGCCCTTTCAGGTTCTACTATTCTCTCTATGATTCCGTTTTTCTCATATGAATCGTTTGACTCGACTACTGGAACAAGTGATGTGAGTACTTCGGCCACTGCTTCAAGGAATTCCTTCTGTTCCGGATAGCGTCTTGACAGATCCGTATATACCCTGTTCAGATATTCGTTTCTAATCTCCATGAAATCACCACCAATGTATAAAAGTCTTCAAAAATTATCCATGGTATTATTATATATGCAATATTTCCAATTCACAATGAATAAAATAGACAATTTTGCAACTTTTTTGTGCATGATTTCCAAAAAAATATACATTAATGAGTCCCTGTTCTCTTTTGATGTTGACTTTTATTGATAATGAACTCATAATATACCCGTCATTAACAGAAAGGCGGTCCTTGTATATGAAAGGCTTAACAAAAAAAGTATTATCCGGGTTTGAATCTGACCTGAAGAATACACCAAATGCAAAACTCATAAGAAATGCATTATACAAATCAACAATTGCAAATCTTTCAATGGTAGGCGATGAAATGACTGAACAGCATTTCCTTTTCAACGTCGAAGTAAAGACAATGAAATGTGCAAATCAGAAAAGTTCCGGCAGGTGCTGGCTCTTTGCCGCAACAAACCTCATGAGGGAAAAGTTCGGAAAAGAAAAGAATATTCCGGAATTCGAGTTTTCACAGAGCTGGCTTGCTTTTTGGGACAAACTTGAAAAATGCAACTGGTATTATGAGAACATAATTGACACAGTCGATCTTGATGTGGACGACAGAGTCGTCTCATACATCGTAGGCGAAGGTGTTTCAGACGGCGGACAGTGGGATATGTTTGTCAATATAGCCAATAAATACGGCATAGTACCTAAATCTGCATACCCTGAAACCGCACAGTCTTCTGCAACCGGTCCGCTGAACGGACAGATTGTTGCTTCACTGAGAAAGGGTGCCGCTCTTCTAAGAGAAATGCACTCCAAAGGAAAAACAAAAGAACAGCTCGAAGAGAAAAAAGAAGAGCTGATGTCTTCAATTTATGTATTCCTTACAGAATGCTACGGAGTGCCTCCGAAGAAATTCGATTTTGAATACAAGGACAAAGACGGCAAGTACTTTATTGAAAAGGACTACACTCCTCTTTCATTCTATGAGAAGTACTTTGGAGATTACCTGAACAATTTCGGTTCAGTCATAAACGGCCCCACAAATGACAAGCCGTATGACAGAGTTTATACAATTGACAGACTCGGAAATGTGGTAGGCGGAAACCCGATTAAACACCTCAATCTCAGAATCGACGAGATGAAACAGGCCGTAATTGCCCAGCTGAAAGACAATCAGATAGTATGGTTCGGCTGCGACTGCGGAAAATTCGGAGAGAGACAGGAAAAGAACCTCTGGGATGACAAGCTCTATGACTATGACTCAGTAACAGGACTTGACACCAAGCTTACAAAAGCACAGGCACTCGATTACCACGCAAGCGCAATGAACCACGCAATGTGCATCACCGGTGTTCATCTTGATGAAAACGGAAAACCGCAGCGCTGGAAAATCGAAAACAGCTGGGGCAGCGACGGCGTAAACTCAGGCTTCTACATGATGTCCGACAGCTGGTTTGACCTGTATGTTTACCAGGCGGTCGTCGACAAAAAATACCTCGGTGAAAAAGCAAAACTCTACGATGGCGAAATCGTTCATCTGAAACCATGGGATCCCATGGGAACCCTCGCAGACTAAAAGGTGAGTTATGTTAAAGCATTCAGAAAATGTTCCCCGATTACTGCAGAATAACTGTGAGTTTATATTAAGACATCTCAATCGCGACCCTGATTCCGACTATTTCGGATTGAGCCACTTTACATATATCTTCGGCCAGTTTACACCTGAATCAGTAGTTGCAAATGCAAAAGAGGTACTGTTCGCATACTATTGCAAAGGAACAAAGTTCTATATGAACTCGGAAATCCTGAAAACAGTGCTGGAGATGGTCAGATTTTTTGATAAAAGGTATGTACATGACGACGGGTCAATAGATCTTCAGAGCACCAACATTCATTGTCCCAACACAACCGGATTCTGTGTTTCAGACACTCTTTCAAAAATGGCATATGTTGTGCGCGAACTGTCTTCGCATACTCAAATCGAAGATGAAATTTACGAACAGCTGCTGTCCACTTTGAGAAAAAACAACGAAGCACTGAAACATCTCGGATTCCATACACCGAACCACAGATGGGCAATTACTTCTGCACTGTGTGCATGCTACAATCTTCTCGGGGACGAAGAATCTCTTGAAGTCATGAACAAGTTTTTGTCCGAAGGAATTGACTGCTCGGAAGAGGGCGAATGGACTGAGAGATCCACGGGCTGTTACAACCTCATCTGCGACAGACAGTATCTTCACCTGTATTTTCAGACAAAAGACAGAAAATTCCTTGATCCTGTCGTAAGAAACCTGAAACTCATGTTCAGCCTGACAGAGTCGGACGATTCAGTCTGCACCATGTCGAGCACCAGAATAGACAATGGAACTAAATTTGACATCCTGTATTATTACTATCTCTTCTATGGTGCGGCTATCTTCTCAAGGGATTCCGAACTTGCATGGTATGCAGATTATCTGCTTACAAAAATTGAGGCGCTGGAAAAACTTAAAATGCCGGCTGTTACTGACAGATCTCCACTTGAATTCTGGTATCTCATGATGCCTGAGCTAGGTGAAATTGAGGAATCCATAGTTACTGTGAAGCCGGATCTGCACAAGAGTGTTTTCCTTTCGACAGGCATGGCAAGACACTATTACGACAACAGATATAATGACTGCCTCACTGTTCTGACTACATGGCACCAGGATTTTCTCAAATTCCATTTTTCGGAAAATCTTGAAGTAAGATGCAGATTTGCTGCAGCATTTTTCGGAGACGAACACAGCATATTCAGACCAAGCAAACTGGAAAAGAACAAAGACGGTTCATATGTACTGACTTCACAGGACAGAGCCGGATACAAGAGTACTTTTGACACTCCTCCGGAGACGTCAAACTGGTGGAAAATGGACCACTCAAAAAGAAAGGAAATAAACGTCAGGGAGCTCAACCGTTCTGTTGTTGTAACACCCGTAAAGAACGGATTTACAATAGATTGCACTGCAGAAGGCGATGACGATATTCCTCTGAAATTCGAGTTTGTTCTGAATCCGGGAGGGCTGTATGAAAATGACTCGTCAATGCTGTATGCTGACAAAGGAATATACACAATTCAGCTGAACGGAACCGGAAGAATAACCTGTCCCGGAAGACCCGAAATCCTCATAAAGGGATCAGGTATAAAGGATTCTTACGGAAGAGACATGAGAGGTTCCGGGCAGTATGACTCGGAATCATTCACCGTTTGCTTTTTCGGAAGATCGAATCACTCCTATCATTACGAATTCACTTACGTTCCGTTTTTCGAGTAATAAACATGCCATACCGCGCTGGTATGGCACTTTTTTTACCCTATATCTCCGACAATAATGTCTTCGCTCTTTCTGTCCCAGGAATCGACTGCGCGAATCCTGAATCCGTATCTTTTTCCTTCCTCTTTGTCTGCAAATCTGAAAGTGAAACTGTCAACCATTTCAGAAGGATCCCTGTGTTTGTAATAATCCGACAAAACCCTTCTCTGCTTTACAAACTCTCCGTTTTCGTAACTGTCTATCTCATAATGGTGGACAAAATCATCGTCTTTTCCTGCATCAAAAGTAAGCCTCATTATAACCTTGCCGTAGTCGCCTTCTTCGTTTATGTATCCTTTGCATCCTTCCATTGAAGGCGCATTGTTGTTTTCGGCATTGCCTCTGTCTTTGGAGTACTTCTTCAGGTGATCCCTTCCGGATACAGGAGCGTCAAGATCCCACGGCTGTTTGATTTCCCACTTGTTGAATGCGTCAAGTCTTCTGATTCTGAGATTTCCCTGTCCATCCAGCTCACAGAGCAGATTCTGAGAGAACAGAAGCATGTCCCTCATGGTTGTTCTGCCGCTCATGAATTCATAGCCTCCGTTTTCGCAGGCCATGTATGTGACGCAGCCTGCTCCCACTGATGTGAAATCAGTCTGCATAATCGTTCTTTCGTCATTTAGCGGAAAATGCAGATGGCCTCCGAATATCACCACATTCGGGTACTTCTTCAGTACTCTTTCAAGCTGGGTATTGTTCCACAGGCTGTCAGGACCGTCAAGATCACTGCCGTAACATGTTCCGTAACACATGCTGTGATTGAACATGAATATGTACCTGCCAGGATTCTTTTTGCACTCTTCCGAGAGTTTTTCGTCTATATATGCAAGTGTTTGATCATTGAATTTGACGGGTGCGTCATAGTCGTCGGACTGAATTGCAAAGAACATGTGTCCGCCCATGTGAGTTATTCTGAACCCTTTAAGAAACTCCTCTTTACCCTCTTCATCGTACTCATAATATTTCTCGCCGAGATATTTTCTGATGGAAAGAATCGCCGCTTTTTCGTCGTGATTGAGTCTTTCATGGTTGCCCATGCAGTAAAAAATTCTCTGATCGTCGCTTATGTTTCCGAGCATTACATCTCCGAACATTTTTGCCTGATAGTCAAGACCTCTGTCGAGAGTATCTCCCACAAAGCAGTACGCGTCAAGTTTTCTTCCGTCACGAAGAGAAATCATGTTTGTATATTCTATTGCGTTTTTCAGTTTGAACCTGGAGTCAAATCCCATTGAGTCGCACATGTGCACATCTGTCATTACAGCAAACGAGAACACTATGTTTTTTTCATCAAATTTCTGCATAAATCCACCTTCTGTTTTTTCTGTGGTTAAGTCTATCACAACTGATGGTTTTTCTCAACAATTAATGAAAAAATGCCTTGTATGTATTGAAAAAACTCTCACTGAAATGATATCATGTTAATGCAAGATTATCCGGAGGATTACCTTAGACATGGAAGAGAAAAAAGAAAAGAAAGAACTCCGCAAAAAGATGGCCAAAACATGTGACACATGCGAGTTCTATGTATACGACGAAGAGTATCAGGAATATGTTTGTGATATAAGTCTGGACCAGGACGAATATGAACAAATATCCAAAGGACTGATGCGCGACTGTCCATATTACAGGTTCTACGACGAGTACAAAAGTGTACAAAAACAGAATTGAAAACGGCACCCTCGCGGGTGCCATTTGTATTTCATCTTCTATAGAGTGAACAAATATATGTCTGCGCAATATCTTCCATTGCCAAAGCAGCCTTCTTCGCTTCCGGAAGTGTTTTGAAAACCCCGAAAACCGCAGGACCGCTTCCTGTAAGCATGGAAAACACGGCGTTGTTTTCGTTCATTATTCTCTTCAGTTCTTTCAGGTCGCTGTTGTCTTCATAGAGCAGCTCAAAATCATTTCTTACAATTGATTTCAATAAATCCATATCGCAAAAAGAAATGGTGTTGATGACGCTGTCCAGGTCGGCAGGCTCTCTTTTGAACTGATCGAGTTTTTCGTATGCCTCTTTTGTTGACATGCTGAAATCGGACTTTTTTGCAATAAGAATAATACAGTCGACTATCGGCGCGCAATCTTTGAATTTTTCACCAAATCCTTCAACTGCCACAGTTCCTTTTTTGATGCACGACGGAACATCGGCGCCAACAACCGCACCAATGCTGCACAGCGTGTCTCTGTCGAGCGCTGTTTCAAAAATGGTGTTCATTGCAATTATGACTGCCGCTCCGTCGGTGGATCCGCCTCCGAGTCCGGCTCCTGACGGAATCTCTTTTTCGGTGACGATTGAGACTCCTCCGTCAATCTTCGTATAGTCAAAAAATGCTTTTGCCGCCTTGTATTCAATTAAATCTTCAAGGGCAACTCCCTGAATGCTTCTGACATCGATACCGGATTCTGTTTTTGTCACGGTAACTGTGTCGTATAAGGATATTGACTGCATAATGGATTTGATTTCATGATAACCGTTTTCCATCTTTTCGCCAACAGCCAGATACATATTGATTTTTGCCGGTGCTTTGATTTTTACACTATCCATGCAATTCCTCTCAATCTCTAGGCAAAAATTATAACAAATAATTATGTCCGTTGCAATATCGCAACGGACATATAACTTAATTGTGAATTATTTTACAATGTTGAATGCGCTGAATCCCGGGAAAACAGCAGCGTTTCCGAGTTCTTCTTCAATTCTGAGAAGCTGATTGTATTTAGCAACACGTTCACTTCTTGAAGGAGCACCTGTCTTGATCTGGCCTGCATTGAGAGCAACTGCGAGATCAGCGATTGTTGTGTCTTCTGTTTCGCCTGAACGGTGTGAAACGATTGTTGTGTAACCAGCCTTGTGAGCCATCTTCATTGTGTCGAGTGTCTCAGAAACTGAACCGATCTGGTTGAGTTTGATAAGGATTGAGTTGCCGGCGCCGCTTGCAATACCCTTTGCAAGTCTTTCGCTGTTTGTAACGAACAGGTCGTCACCAACGAGCTGGAGTTTCTTGCCGAGTTTTGTTGTCATCTTCTTCCAGCCTGCCCAGTCTTCTTCGTCAAGACCGTCTTCAATTGAGTAGATAGGATATTTCTCTACGAGAGAAGCCCAGTGGTTGATGAGTTCGTCTGTTGTGTAAACTGTCTTTGCCTTGGGAAGAACATATTCGCCCTTCTTTGAGCCTTTCCATTCACTGGAAGCAGCGTCCATAGCGAGAACGAATTCTTTGCCCGGTTTGTAGCCTGCTTCTTCAACTGCAGCGAGGATTGTTTCAATGATTTCTTCATCGCTGTTGAGATCAGGAGCGAATCCGCCTTCATCACCAACTGATGTAGCAAGACCTTTTTTCTTGAGGATCTTCTGGAGTGCATGGAAAACTTCTGTACACCATCTGAGTCCTTCAGCGAATGTGCTTGCGCCTGCAGGCATGATCATGAATTCCTGAGTATCAACTTTGTTTGTTGCATGAGCACCGCCGTTGAGAATGTTCATCATCGGAAGAGGAAGCTTTGTTCCGTTTACGCCGCCGAGGAATCTGTAGAGCGGGAGTTCAAGAGATGTGCTTGCTGCACGTGCAGCTGCGATTGAAACTGCGAGGATTGCATTAGCGCCGAGATTTGATTTATCTTTTGTTCCGTCAGCCTTGAGCATAGCAGCGTCAACAGCGTATGTATCAGCAGCATTGAGTCCCTTAACAGCAGAATTGATTGCAGTGTTTACATTTTTAACAGCCTTTGAAACGCCTTTGCCTCCGAATTTGCTCTTATCTCCGTCACGGAGTTCGAGTGCTTCGAATTCACCTGTTGATGCGCCTGAAGGAGCAGCACCTCTGCCGACTGTTCCGTCAGCAAGGATTACTTCAGCTTCAACTGTAGGATTGCCTCTTGAGTCGATGATCTCACGACCGACTACTTTTTCAATTACAAGATTTTTCATGATAATTAGGCTCGGACACCCGTGACTTCAGTCATGGGAGGAGAGCCTTCCTCCTTTTTTAATATGTGGCGTGTTTTAATGCTGTATGCCGGTACACGCCGGACCGTTAAGTGCCCTTCCCCAATGTTGGTAGAACTTACTCGCTTGCCACACCGTCCCTACCCATCAGGACTTTTAATGACTAACCACAGAGCTGCAGATTAGGACAAACGTCCGCAGGTGTGATGATTAAACCAACGTAGTCTCTGTCTCAAGACTTAGGGTAGTCAACAATCTGCTTGCGCAGCTGATTTCTTCACTTGCTTTTTCAAGCCCGTGATTTCAATCATGGGTTATTGACAGTTATTACCTTTCTAGATTGCCAATTTGGATTGACATTACTATTTCCGAGTTTGCACTTAGAAATAGCCAGAAGAAAATATATCACAGCGCGATATTTAATTCAAGACATATTTTAAGTTTGTTAACTGATTTTCGCGAAATACTCTTCGCCTTTTTTATCAAGTCTGACTTTGACCACAATCCACATGATACAGTAAATCACGGCTGCGGCAATGTACGGGATCACCTTGTAAATCCAGTGACCGCCTTCAGTGACCAGCGGGCTGAACGAAAGAACGATGTCCGCTATAAAGCACCCGAATCCCACCGGCATTGAGAACAGCATGATTATGAGCATTCCGGTATTCTGCTTAACGGCCTGAACTTCATTTGTCCAGTTGAGTTTTGGTTTCTTTACATCTCTCAGCAGACCCATTGTTGAATTGAACAGTGCCTGGAAGATTATTGCAGCCATGCAGAACGGGATTTTAATCCAGCTTACTCCGTTGTTGAATACGACAAGTATACAGAACAGCACTGCAGACCCCAGAGTGAATATCATCTGGTTTGCTGCTTTAGCAATACAAATGTCCCTGAATGATACCGGGAAACTCTTAAGCATTGATATCCTCTGTCCTTCGAGCGAGAATGCATAAGTTGTCATTGAAACCATCGAGTATACGAAAATCGACATTGCCAGGATTGCTTCACCCATATGTCTCAGAACAAACGGGAAGACAAACGGAAGCACAACACCCATGAACATGTTTATTGACACACCGGGATTTGCAAACATTGATGACAGCTCTTTTTTGAGAAGAATTCTGACAGCTCCTCCGCTTTTTCCCGATTTGTATGCATATTTTCCGGAAAACTGCTTTTGTGCGAAAAGACCTCTTCCCTTTTTATAGACCAGCGCCAGGACGACAAAGCAGACCGCCATAACTCCTATGGATATTCCAAGGAAAATGAGGAGTGAAACAAAGTCACCAGACGCACCTTTTGAAAGGAATACCGCCAGCGGGTAGAGTTTTCCGATTGAAGTCAGAGTGGCATTGATCTGATCTCCTCCCATGTTGTAGAACATGTTGTAAGTGAAGAAATAGATTCCCACAAAGAATGCAAGATACAGCACTGTTTCCATAATTCTTGCATATTTGAATTTTGATGACAGTAAACTGAACAAAAATCCGACAATCGATCCGACTGCCATTGGTATCGCCGGCATCATCAGGGCTCCAAGAATTGTGGAAACCCATAGCATGACCGTTGCACCCCTCAGTATGGAGGCAACAATTGCCGGTACGACAAAGCACATTGCCGAATATATAAGTTCGCTCGCATAAATCGCCATTATTTTACCAGATACTATAGTAATCGATTTCAATGGCAGTGCTGAAAGCAGTTCCGAGTCATTTGCGTCGAATATTGATCTTTTTGTTTCACTGATTGCAGTCAACAGCGTCAGAAAAGTCGTCATTGTTGCAAAAGTGGTCAGATATTCTCCGACAGGCGTATCGGCGGGCGAGGTGACAACAAGAAGAGTACTGATAACTGCGATGTACACACCCATGATTGCAAACGCTACGACGGTACCTATGCTCTTTTTTGGTTTTCCGTTTTTGCCTACACCCATTGAACCGCTCTTTATTCCGGATAAAAACTGGACTTTAAAGACATTTACGAAATTACTCATTTTTCTCAGCCTCTGTCTTGTCATTCAATTCCAGGAATACATCTTCGAGTGATTCATTCTTCGTGATTTCTTCCGTTTTTCCGCTTGCCACAAGTACACCGTCTTTTATGATGGCAATCTTGTCACATATTTTCTGTGCAACTTCAAGAACATGAGTTGAGAAGAATATTGCAGTTCCCTCCTCGCACATTTCTTTGAAGATCTGTCTCAGCTGATGAGTTGCAATGGGATCAAGGCCAACGAAAGGTTCATCAAGAATAAGAAGTTTCGGCCTGTGAATCAGTGCAGAGATTACCGCAAGCTTCTGTTTCATTCCGTGCGAGAACGAAGAAACATTGTTTCCGAGAACCGGCTTGAGTTCAAACATTTCAGCATATTTTTCAATTCTTTCTTTCTGTACGTCTCTCGGAACCTTGTAAATATCCCCGATAAACGTGAGATATTTGATTGCTGTCATAAATCCGTACGGTTCCGGGTTATCCGGAATATATGCCATTACGGATTTTGTTTCAACGGGATATACTTTTATATCTTTTCCGTCTACAAGAATAGTGCCCTCTTCAAAGTCCAGTATTCCGCAGACCGCTTTTATCGTGGTGGTTTTGCCCGCTCCGTTTCTGCCTATGAATCCGCATATCTCGCCTGACTCAATCGTCAGGTTCAGATTGTTCACCGCTTTCTTGCCGCCCGGATATGTTTTGCTGAATCCACTAATTTCTAGCATTTCTTGTTACTCCTTGTTTTTTACTCTTTATCTTACATCATCATCGTCGATGTCTTTTGAAGCTTCTTTCTGTTCATCAACAAATTCATTTGCTTCTTTCCTTGTAGCATCAGTGACTTCTTCAAACTTGATAGGCTTGTTGACAACAACCTGCGGGAACGGAATATTGACATTGTTCTTGTCGAATATAATCTTAATCTCACGGTTCATGTCTCTTTCAACCTGATATCTGTCGTTTTCATCGCACTGAGCAACTATTTTAATGTTGACGCCACTTTCTGCAAGAGCAGATACACCCTTATAGAACGGTCCGATCTGGATTGCAGGGATTCTCTCACGCATTGTTTCGAGATTGTCCTTGATGATTTTTTCAATTCTTTCGATTGAGTCGCCGTATTCAACAGATACTTCAATAACAGCAAGTGACAGTTCGCTTGACATGTTGATTACTTTGCCTATTGCAGCATTGTTGACGATCAGCTCATTGCCGCTGGCATCAACCAGTTTTGTTGTTCTGATTCCGATTTCAAGAATCGTTCCTCTGAATCCGTCAATTACAACGATGTCTCCGATTTTGAATTCACCTTCAAATGTGATCGAGAGACCAGCAATGATATCCGCAACAAGTCCCTGTGCACCGAGGCTTATCATCAATGCAAGAATTCCTGCACTGGCAAGCAGTGTTGCTGTATCGACACCGAATGCTGACAGAACCGAGAATACGATAATGAGTCCGGCAGCATATTTGATGAAGCTGTTGAGAAGATTGATAATTGTTTTTCCCCTGTTTGTATGGGTAAAAGCAATCTTAAGAATGAATCTGATGAGCCAGCTCACGAGTGAAATGACAATTACCAGCGTCAAAGCCTTCAGTATTGAAGGACCTCTGTTTCCAATTGCCTTAAAGATGTTGGCAATCTCTCCGACATTCTCACCCATCATTTCTCCCATGACGGAATTCTTTCCGAACAGCGCATTCGCGAAAATTCCGACAAGCAGGAACGCAATTGCTAATGCAACTATAACTGCTTTGATAATGAAAGAAGTTTTATCCTGTTTGTTCTTCTTCTGCCAATACTCTTTAACCCAGTTTTTTCTGTTTTTGTTGTTTTCCATGGCTTTACGCACAAACGTGCTTCTCCTTTTCTTTTATGTGAATTTTTTTCTTATCTGATTGTTAAGGTTGCAACCACAACCTGTGTTCCTGATTCATACGGTTTTGCAGAATCAGCTGTGACGGTTATCGTCCAGTTTTCTCCGTCGGTTCCTGTCCAGTCATAATCTTCAGGAATCCTGAACACACTGTCGTACGGATCTTTGACCAACTCGTATTCGACGTCTCCATTGCTGATTATGGCCCTGAAATTGTCATAATAGCCGTATTCGTCATCATATATCAGTCTGAATGCGAGATTCTCTCTGTCGATGAAATCAAATTCAAAACTGACGTCCCTGCATGTTGTTATTGTACCGAGGTTTACGGAAGAATTGCCGTTTTTCTTTGAACTTATTTTCAGTTCAACACTGTAAGTTGTCCTTGGAACAAGTCCCTTTGCCTCAACTACCGTCTCACCGAATGTCATGCCGTCATGTTCTTCAACCCACTCAAACTGAATGTTCTGAATCCTGACTGTTCCGGATTTTGAACTGAGCACAAGATCATAATTGTCGTCCGGACTTCCCTCTACGAACAGGTTGAATGAAACTCTGTCGCCTTCGTCATGAATATCCCAGAGACTTGCTATGATTTCCTGTCTCTTTTCAAAAGCGAAGGACATTCTCTTTTCTGTTGTCTGAACCCTGCCGGCTTTCATGTATCCGAGCGTCACCGTAAGGTCAACCTTGTCTCCGCAGTCGCCTATTTCGTACTGGAATGATCTCGACTCAGGATTTCTGACTGTAATATCCCTGATGTAATAATCGTCGAAATCTATTTCGAAGTACTCAATCGGAAAACCGAAATCAACTATCGAATAGTCTATGAAAAGCGTTTTAGGCTCTTCACCGTAGATGCTCATGTACTGCTGAGGTACAGGAGATATGTCCGTAGTCTGCATTGAATAGAGGAGTCTGTCTCCATTGATGGTACAGTAGAGGAAAACGTCGAATTTTCCGATTCCGTCAAATGAATTCAGTCTGAAGTCTTCATTGTGCGGCTCCATCTCTCCTCCGCCGGAATCTTCTCCGTCATTGAGTACCCATACCATCTCGGCTGATTCAATCAGGCCTGAGGGATCGGAGAAACGCAGATCAAATGACACGTCAACTTTTCCCTGTTCGTTTTCTTTCCACGAAAGATTCCTTACTTCCGCAGCTGGAGAATCACCTGCAGTTTTAATTGTTTTGGAAAGAATGGTTGTTGTTCCGAATTTGGATTTTCCTGACACCGTCAGTCTGTATTGAGTCTGGGCCTGAAGTTCTTCAATCATTGCCCTGTTTTCGCCTTCGGAAAGCATCTCTTCATAATACGTTCCAAAATCGTTTGACAGTTTTATGTACATGTCATAATCGCCGATTTTTGACGCTTCTATATTGAACTCGATATAGTTTGCACCTGCGTAGAAATCCACCAGATCGGCCTTGGGAACATCGTTAACGGCTACAATCACAAAGACAAGCACAAAAATAGCCAGTGAAGTTGCACCTGTTGCTATTCGTGCAAGCACCTTTGCAACCGCGGACGGATCCTTGGCCTTGCCGACTTGTTTGTCAAGTGCCTGATTTGTTGAAATGTTTTCCCCGGATTTTTCTGATTCAGGCTGATATTGAGGGTGATCATTCTCACTGAACCGATAACTCTCTTTTATCTCGCCGTTATTGCTTTCACTGGGGCGAAACGATTCATCATATCTCTGATTCTCGTTATCCATCAACTGACTCCTTTACCTGATTTTTTTCTGATAACCGCACCGACTGCCAGTACTGTACATACTGCCAGAGTAAATGAAAGGATGATTATCCATGACATCATTATTGAATTTTTTGATTCAACCGCTTTCACCGGTGTTCCTGTCACAGCATATGTTGAGAAGTGATTTGTTTCAAACACTATATATTTTTCACCGTCTATTTCTTCCACAGACGCTTCAATGTTTACAACTTCGCCGTCTTCAGTTACATAAACCACTTTGAAATCACTGTACTGAGCGAACTCTTCGGTCATTGGAATGTACAGCCTGATATTTCCGTTGATATCACTGTTACTGATCATTTCGGTGAATGACCCTTTGTTTTCACCTGAAGATCTCGTGACTGTCTTGAACAAACCTATTTCAAGAGCTTTTATGACGGATTGTCCCTGTTTTCTGATGTAATCCTCTGTCTTTGGTGACAATTTCTTTCTTTCTTCAACCAGACTTATATTAATCTGATTAACTATCTCGTCAACCAATTCTCTTGTTATAACATTTTCAAGTCCCATTGCCTTAACAGCACCGAATCCTCCGTAATTGATAGAAATCTTTCCTGACGACATTCTAAACAAGTTTCCGAGTGCTGCGATGATGTTGTCACCAAGTTTCTTCTTGCCGTTTTCTGAAAGAACATCATAGTAGACCTTGATTTTCCATACTTCCTCTGATTTGATGTCCATTCCTTTGATGATGCCGGTTATGTAATCAACGACATCGTCTTCTGCAACTGCACTCAGGCAGACAGAAGTGCTTCCTTTCAAGTGCAGATAAATCTTGCCTTCAGACACTTCGTAATTTGTATACTGCTCAAATTCTTCTCCGTTATACTGGAAAAGATGCAGGCAGAAACCTTCAAGATCTGAAGGAACATTCAGCATGACAACTGTGTCAACATCCTTTTGTTTGCCGTTGTCATCCGTGATTACCAGTTCGTACATGTACCTGAGTTCTTCTTTGTCCATGTAGAAACCGGATTTGTCCAGGTACTGTTCGAAAGCAGCATTATTGAATCCGCTTGTCTTTGTTCTGACTGACAGATTGACATTGTCGTCAATTCTGAAAACAGAAACAAGATCGTCTTCGTTGTCTTTTATTTCAGCTGCGTATGAATTTGCCTTTATTACAAACTTGCTCTCCTCATAAACCACAGAATAGTTGTCTGTTTCAACTCCCTCCGGAATAACTGTATATATTCCGATTGCTGTTGGAATATTTCTGATAACGGGTTTCTGATCGAGGAGCAGGCTTGATTCAACATTTACAAAGCCCTCGTAAACAAATGTAAACAGAGGAGTGTCGCCTTCGTAGATAATCAGGTCTCTGGCTTTGATCCTGAGCGTTGCTTTTTCAACTTCAATGAACACTTTACCCTGACACGGACCATAATCCGAAGAATCCGGAACAAAAGTAAAATTGTATTCTTTTCTTCCTGCCGTCAGAACCTGTCCGAGATCCAGAGTAATCTTTCCCGGAACATTGCTTGTACAAGTGAGTTCTGGCAGCGAATCGCCATATTTGAGTTTCATGGTCTCGTCTGCAAGTCTGACTGACTCAACAGTTGAAACACCTTTTTCAGCAGTCAGTTCTACTGTTCCGAATACCGCCCTGTTCTCTCCGTCAGGAACGAATTTGTATGTGTAAGTGTGCTTTCCTGCATGTAAGGTTCCGTTTCCGACCCAGCTGAATTCACCATGGATGGTGTTTCCTTGTCCGTCTGTCGCCGTTCCCGTAAGCGCCGGGAGATTATTTCCTGCGACATATCTTGCATTGTAGTCATATTCCGGATATACATTCAGTCCGTAGTAGCTTCTGTCCAGAACTTCCGGTATTTCAATAACCGTGTCAAGCTCGGAACAGTGAACTGTAAACTGAGTATCGCCTTTCTTCAGGCTTTCTCCGTTCTTGTATATGATGCTGTAATCAACCACAAATACGACATCATATTCATAGTACATGCTTCCGACAAGATTGAATCCCGTCTCAATTGTGTCTCCATCATAGTACTGATCCCTGAACACTGACAGAGGGACAAATTTAAGATCGATTACAAAACCTTCAAGGAATCTGAAGAAATCGTCTCTCAGCACTTCGAGTTCGTCAATTGTTGATGTCATCTCCGCA
>Ga0310694_10001769_pt1 | contig 23734 bp, 40 predicted proteins | sample 174DNAGHGhighgp2_FD_203884 | JGI IMG/M metagenome (GOLD analysis project Ga0310694, IMG submission 203884) | Sheep rumen microbial communities from Palmerston North, Manawatu-Wanganui, New Zealand - 1742 DNA GHGhigh gp2 (v2) (version 2) | ecosystem: Host-associated > Mammals > Digestive system... | reverse complement strand
CTGGGCGCTACAAGGGCTCCGCAATCGGGGCAAACCTGCGCGTCATCTTCCAGCAGCCCACGGCCATTCTGCGGACCCTGGACATGATACGCCCCGACTACCTGGCCGAAGGGCTGGGGAGCTGGCGGCGTGGCTGGCAGCGGGCACAGAAATACGCGCCTATCGCCAAATGGAAGAGCTGGGGCTACTTCGACGTGGCGACGGGCAAGAGCATCAAGAGCCTTATGTTTGACAGCGACAGCAAGCTCAGCAAGTTCAACAGCGCCTTGATGGCCCCGGCAGGAGTGGCGGACGCCTTTGCCTGGGGGCAGCTTTGGAGCGCCTGCGAGAAGGAGCTGGAGGCGCAGATCAAGAAGGGCAGCGTGCAGGGCGTCGAGCCCGGAACGGAGGCTTTCTTTGAACGCGTGGCAGGCCGCTTCTCCGAGATCGTGGACAGGACGCAGGTGGTGGACGGCATTTTGCAGCGGTCTCAGATCATGCGCTCCCCGGACCGGCTGGTGAAGATGGCGACCTCCTTCATGGCGGAGCCCACCAAGCAGTACAATCAGTTTATGAGCGCCGTTTACGACCTGCGGCACAGCGGAGGCAAGGACGAGCGCAGGGACGCCATGAAGCACCTGGCCCGGACGCTGCTGGCGCTGCTGGCCTCCTTCGCGGCCAACGCCGCAGCGCAGTCTCTCATTGACGCCATGCGCGACGACGACAGGGAGAAAAAGTATATCGAGCGCTTCCTGGGGGCTTACCCCGACAATCTGCTGGGAAACATCAATCCGCTTTCCTTCGTGCCCTGGGCCCGCGACATTTCCTCCATCATCCAGGGCTACAGCGTGGACCGCATGGATATGGCGACCGTGAGCAACATCGTCGACGCCGTAAAGGGCACGACCAAGGCCCTGGAGGGCGAGGGAAAAAAGAGCGTTGCCAACGCGCTGCTTACGCTGACGGCGGAGGCGGCCCGGCTCTTCGGCCTGCCCGTTGCGAACATCAAGAGGGACGTGCTGGCCATCGTCAACACCGTGGCGACGGAAACCGACAACTACCTCATGCAGTACGAGATCGACAAGGTGCTTTATCCCGTCCAGGCAAACACCAGCCGCTACGCCGGTATTTTGTGGCAGGCCTACCAGAACGACCAGGAGCAGTACAAGACCCTCTATGAGCGCATGGTGGCGGACGGCATCGACGAGGATAAGCTGAAAACGGCCATGGAAAACCGCATGAAGAAGGCCGAGGGCGTAAACAAGGCGAGCGATCTCAGCCAGAGATACATGAGCCCGGAGCAGCAGAGCCGGTATGACGGGCTGCACAAGGGGCTGGAGCGCAGCTCCCTCTGGCGGCAGGCTTCCGGCGAGGAGCGGGAGCGGGTGGAGGATAAACTCTATTCGCTGGTGGCCGAGACCTCAACGGAGAACAGCGCCGGAACGAAGCTGCAGGAGAAGTTTGACGCGGCGAAGGAGGCCGGGATCAGCGAGGGCGAGTACGCCCTGTACATGCTGGCCCTGAGCATGGCGGACGAGCCGACGGACAAGGGCAAATATGGCACCTACACCAACGACGAGCAGGAGGCCGCGCTGGATATGCTGGACGGACTGAGCCGCGAGGACAAGAGCTGGCTGTGGATGAGCACCCACGACAGCGACAAAAACAATCCGTATAAGTGAGTTTCAAAATTGCACGCAATGTTGCAACTTTTGTGCAAGTTACCGGCAAGTTGCCAGCAAGTTAAATTCCGGGATGTTAAATTCATCCCGGAATTTTTTTATTTTTGCACCGCAGGCGTTACATGTAGGCCAGGGGATTTTTTATGATGGCGGTGCTGGGGACCTCCTTGTTCAAGAATAGCGGGACCCGCAGGCCGAGGCGGGGGGCTATCATTCTCCTCCCCCCGCCGGTCCCGCGCTCCCCGGCCCCACACGGCGGGTATGCCGCGGAATGCTTACACGGCGAGCTTTGTGTGCCGCGGATTGGAGGTTTTACCATGTACCAGCAAATATCTTTTCTCCCCTTTATCCTTGACCTGTTCGACGGCGCCGCTGCCGGAGGCGAGGGGGGAGCGGCGGCCCCTGCCGGGAACGGGGAAGGGTCTGTACCCGCAGGAGCGCCGGCGCTGAAGCGCAGATCGGGCGGAGCATTTGAAAACGTCGTCTACGGCAGGCCGCCGGAGACGGGTCCTGCTGACGCCGGGCAGGAGAGCGCCAGCACCGTACAGACTACCAGCGACACCGCCGAGGCACGGAAGGCGCAGTATCGGCAGTTCAAGGAGGGTGACTTCAAGGATCTTTTTGATGCGGACATCAATCGCATCGTTGGGAAAAAGGTCCGTGAAAACAAGACCCTCCAGGAGCAGCTTGACGCGCAGAAGCCCGTGCTGGACGTGCTGCTGCAGCGCTATCAGGTCGCCGACGGCGACTATAAGGCGCTGATGGAAAAGGTGGAAAACGACAACGCTTACTGGTCCGAGGCCGCCGATGAAGCGGGTATGACCGTGGAGCAGTACAAGCAGATGCAGAAGCTGGAGCGCGAGAACAGGGCACTGCTGCAGGCACAGCGGGAGAAGGAAGGCCAGGAACGGGCCAACAGCACCTTCCAGCGCTGGGTCGGCGAGGCGCAGCAGCTCGCGCAGGTCTATCCGGACTTCAACCTGGAGACCGAGGCGCAGAATCCACAGTTCGTTTCCCTCCTTCGTAGCGGCGTCCCCATGGAGCATGCCTACAAGGTGATCCACATGGACGAGCTCATGAACAGCGCCGTGCTGACGACGGCGGCGTCCACCGAGCAGAAGATCACCGCCAACGTGCGGGCCAAGGGAGCGCGCCCCGCCGAGGCCGCCAACACGCCCAAGGGAGCCGTGACCTACAGAAACGACCCCTCAAAATTCACAAAAGCGGACCGGGCGGAGATCGCCCGCAGATCGCTGCGGGGAGAGAAAGTCTCCTTCTGACGGTCCGGGAAAGGACTGTAAAAATGACCAACGACATCCTCACGAAGATCATGGCGCGGCCCATGATCCTTGACCTGTTCGCCGCTTACGACGGCGGCCCCGAGGGCAGCTACGGCGTTCAGCCCAACACCAACACCACCACGGACAACACCACCGGGAACGACCTGTCCCCGGAGATGAAAACCTACTACAGCGATTACCTCATCGACCTGGCGGAGCCCGAGCTGGTGCACGCGCAGTTCGGCCAGCGGCATCCCATCCCCCGGAACGGCGGCAAGACCATCGAGTTCCGGCAGTATGATCCCCTGCCAGAGCTCACCACGCCGCTGACCGAGGGTGTGACCCCCGACGGCCAGAGCCTCAACGTCAGCGCTCTGACGGCCACCATCGCGCAGTATGGCGGCTACGTCACCATCTCCGACCTGCTGGAGCTGACGGCCATCGACAACAACATCCTCCAGGCCACCAAGCTCATTGCTTCCCAGGCGGGCCGCACCCTGGACGGTCTCATCCGCGACGTTCTGAACGCCGGTACCGTGGTGCAGTACGCCCAGGGCGGCACCAGCCGCGCCACGCTGGCCTACACGTCCCCCACCAGCAACAACAACCTCACCGTCAACGACGTGAAGCTGGCCGTCCGCACCCTGGAGGGCCAGGACGCCCCGAAGATCAACGGCAGCTACGTGGGTATCATCCACCCCTACGTGAAGTTCGACCTCATGAACGACCCCGAGTGGCAGTACCCCCACCAGTACGTGGACACCAGCAACATCTACGAGAACGAGATCGGCAAGATCGCCGGCGTCCGCTTCGTGGAGAGCACTCGTGCCAAGGTCTGGAAGAACGCCGGCGCCGGTACCCCCAAGGTGGACGTGTACTCCACCCTCATCATCGCCGACGACGCCTACGGCGTGACCGATGTGACGGGCGGCGGCCTGCAGCACATCGTGAAGCAGCGCGGCTCCGCCGGCACCGCCGATCCTCTGGATCAGCGCAGCACCGTTGGCTGGAAGGCCACGCAGACGGCCAAGATCCTCGTGCCGCAGTACATGGTGCGCATCGAGAGCACCGCCACTCCCTGAGTGAGCCTTTAGGGGCAGACGGGGCCCGTGGGAATCTGCGGGCCTCGGCCCCGACCAAATAAAAGGAGGTAATCCCATGGCAAAGAAGACCGAAAGCGCGGACGGCAACATTCTGGCGGACGTGGAGCTTTCCGCCACGGTGACCAAGAACACCGAGGCGGAGATGGAGGCCCTGCGGGCCCGCGTGGCCGAGCTGGAAGCACAGGTGCCCAAGGAGCCGGACCCGGACGACCCGGAGGCTCTCGTGTCCTACACCGCGCCTCTGACCGGCGACCCGCAGAAGGACAAGCCGATTTTCGTCAGCGTCAACGGCGAAAACATACGCATCCAGCGGGGCGTGCCCGTGAAGATCAAGCGCAAGTTCCTGGAGGTGCTGGAGCACGCGCGGGAACAGGAGTACGCGGCGTACAAGGCGCAGCACGACGCGCAGCGCCGGAGCGATCAGGCTATCACGCAGATGTGACGCGGGGGCGGCAGGGCAGAACGCCCCGCCGCCTTTCATTTTTTCATGGAGGTGGAACACTTGATTACTTATAACGAGAGCAAATGGCTGGGCGGCAGCGACGATTCCGTCCGCTACGTGGAGGGGGCCTGCCTCTCCACAGACACCAAGCCCACAAACAAGGTCGCCAACGGCTCCTGCCTCATTGAGATGGACACCGGGAAGGTGTACTTCTACGATCAGGCTGGCGGCACCTGGCGGGAGTTCGGAGGCGCGTCGTGATGATGGACCATGAGATTTTCGCCATAAAGGCGGCGGTGGCGGCATTCTTCGGCGTGCTGGGGGACTTCCTCGGCTGGAAGGGCGTCATGCTGGTGATCCTGGTGATCCTCATGGCGCTGGACTACCTATCCGGTACGCTGGCCGCCCGGAAGAATGGCGAGTGGAGCAGCAAGATCGCCCGGGAGGGGCTTTTCCACAAGGGGGGCATTATCCTCGTGGTGTCCGGGGCGCTGCTGGCGGACCTGATGTTCGCCTTTGCGATACCCGTGATCCCCATAGGGGCGGGCTTCGCCAATCCGGGGCTGTTCCTGCCGCTGGTGCTGGCCTGGTATATTATTACAGAGCTGGGCTCCGTGCTGGAAAACGCCGTGAAGATGGGGGCGCCCGTCCCAGGGTGGTTTAAAAAGGCTATTGCGAAGGCGGGCAAGGCCGTGGACAAGGCGGGAGAGGAGGCGGCCAAGGATGACTGAGGCGGAGCTGCGGGCCAAGGTGGTCAAGGAGGCGGCTGGCTGGCTGGGCGTCAGCGAGGGCACGACCCGGCACCGGGCGCTGGTGCAGTTCTATAACGCCATCCAGCCGCTCCCCGCTGGGTACACGCTGAAAGAGACGGATAGCTGGTGCGCGGCCTTCGTCAGCGTCGTCGGCGCAAGCCTGCACATCAGCGGCGTGCTGCTGCCGGAGTGCTCCTGCGGGCGTATGGTGGAGCTGTATCAAAAGGCCGGGCGCTGGGTGGAGGACGACAACCACGTTCCCGCCACCGGGGACCTGATCTTCTACGGCTGGAACGACAGCGGCGTGGGCGACTATACGGGCTGGCCGGATCATGTCGGCATCGTGCAGGCCTGCGAGGACGGGATGATCTCCGTGGTCGAGGGCAACCGCAACAACCAGGTAAGCGTGCGGCGAATCGCCGTGGGGGCCCGCTTCATCCGGGGCTACGCCGTGCCGGACTACGCCTCCCTCTGCGGGCCGGAGAAGCTGACGGGCTTCCCGGACGTGCCCGCCGGGGCCTGGTACGAGGAGTACGTGCTGGCGGCTGCGCGGGCGGGCATCCTCACGGGCTACCCGGACGGGAGCTATAAGCCGGAGCAGGCCGTGACGCGGGCGGAGCTGGCCGCCGTGACCGCAAAGCTGCTGGAGGCCGTGAAGAAGGCGGACCTGCTGGCGGGGCTGTAAAAACAGAAAAGGAGAGACAGAGAATGAACGAGAAAGAGAATCCCCAGTACTACCAGGACATAATCGCCGGAATGGCGGAAAGGACCATAAAGTGGCTTGTGCGCTGCCTGTGTCTGCTTGCCGTTGTGAGCCTGGCCCTTGGGGTGCTGCTGTATCTCAGCCACGTCAAGGCAGCCAACGACTTGAAGGCCAACAACGAAAAGTGGCTGGAGACTTGGAGCCAGTACGATTTCGAGAGCTACGAATACCAGCAGGACGGGAAGGGCGTCAACATCATCGGGAATATGAACGGAGTTGATTATGATGTCCCAACGAGTGAGAGTGAGGCGCCGGACTAAAAAAAGCGGAGCCAGAGGACGGGCAACAAGGAGGAAACGGTGAAATACTCGCTTGACGGGAATGACCGCAGCGTAGTTGAGGCGTTAATCGAAGAAAAGGTCTTGAACGCCCAGCATCGTCTTATTCTTCGCCTGCGCTTTTGCGACGCCTTAACCTATCAGGAAATCGCGGACAGGGAGGACGTGATCGTTTCATCCCGCAGGCAAGTGGGTAAGATTATTGCAGACTATGCCCCACGGCTGAAAGAATTGCTCAACGTGAATACAGGACAATAATCGCACTATTTTTGCACAATAATCGCCTTTTGGTAGCATCGCCAAAAGGCGATTATTTTTATACCCTTTTATCAGAAAGAGGGTATTTTTTGTACCCCGTTTCTCAGAAGGGAGGCGTTTTCTCATGTTCCTGGAGCTAAACCTTAACCCCATGGCCCGGCGCGTCGGCGACTGCGCTGTGCGGGCCGTGGCGCTGGCGCTGGCTATGGACTGGGAGAGCGCCTTCTGGCTTTTGGCTGACGCCGCCTGCGCCATGTGCGATATGCCGTCCTCTGACGCCGTGTGGGGCGCTGTGCTGCGTCAGCACGGTTTCCGGCGGGCGGCAATTCCCGATAGCTGCCCGGACTGCTACACGGCGGAGGACTTCTGCCGGGAGCATCCCGAGGGCGTCTACGTGCTGGCCTTCGGCGGGCACGTCGCCACAGCGATAGACGGCAATCTCTACGACACATGGGACAGCTCGGGCATGGTCCCGCAATTCTACTTTTACAGGGAGGACTGACCTATGGCCTACACAGGATTCCCGGCAACTTATCAATCCCCGATCTACGGGGCCCCGGCTTACGCCCAGGCTGCTTACGGCGGGCAGGGCGGTATCATTTCGCCTCCGCAGCCGCAGACGCAGCAGGCGGCGAATTATGGGCCGCAAACGGCCATGACGCCGCCGACGATCCACGCCGAGATCATCCAGGTGGAGAGCGAGGAGGCCGTGGACCGGCTGCCCCTGGCGGCTGGCGCGTCACAGATGTACATGACAAGGGACGAGGGGACCATCATCGTCAAGACGCAGTACGCCAACGGCAGTTTTGACAAGGTGGTCTATGAGAAGCGGCCCCCGGCCCCGCCCGCGCCTGCCTTCGTGCCGGAGGACTACGTGCGAAAAGACGAGATCACCAAACTGGTGGCGGCGGCTGTGGCCGCTCTGGAAAAGGAGGATGCGCTATGAGCCTGTTTCAGCAGCTCGGACAGCAGGGGCAGCAGCCCCGGCAGGAGAAACAACAAGACCCCAGGCAGGCCCTAAACGAAATCAAGGCAGATCCGGCAAGCTTTTTGAAACAGGCGGGACTTTCTGTGCCGGAGGGCATGACGGATCCGCAGCAAATGGTGTGGCACATCATCGACTCCGGCCAGGTGAGGGGGCCGCGGGCACAGTTTGCCCGTCGGTTGATGGGCAGATGATCCTCATGCTGTACTTTTGGCTCTGCGTGAGCTATGCGTATCTGCGCCGGAGCGCTACGGCGAGGGTATAGATTTTTTTGAAGGGAGTACCAAAAAATGTTTGAAAATTACGGCAGCGGGATGTATATGCCTGTTGCGCCCGCTTACGGCGGCGGCGGTTACGGTGGCGGCATCGGCGGCGACGGCTGGTGGCTCATCCTCCTGCTGCTCTGCGGCTGGGGCGGCATGGGCTTCGGCGGCATGGGCGGCTGGGGCGGCATGATGGGCCTGGGGTATGACTTCCCCTGGCTGCTGAACGGCCAGAATCAGATCAACGCCAACACCAACGCGGGCTTTGACCACGCGGCCACGCAGAGCGCCCTTGGCAACCTGTCCACGGCTGTGACCTCCGGCTTCGGTGACGTGCAGCTCGGCATCGCCGGGCTTGGGCGTCAGATCTGTGAGACCGGCAATGGCATCACCGGCGCCGTGCGCGACGGGTTCAGCGCTGCGGAGATCGCGGCCAATGGTCGCCAAATGGCCAACATGCAGCAGGGCTTTGGCATTCAGAGCGGCATTGCCGATCTGAAGTACACCGAGGCAACGGAGGCTTGCGCCACCAGAACGGCCAACGCCGGCAATACCCGCGACATCATCGACGCGGTGCGCGGAGGCAATCAGGCGATCCTCGACAAGCTGTGCCAGCTTGAGCTCGACAACTACAAGACGCAGCTCGCCAGTGCCCAGCGTGACAATGCGGCGCTTCAGAACCAGGTGATCCTTGCGACGGAGCGTGCCGACCGTACCGCGCAGACCGGGACGATTATTGACGGCGTATATAACCGTCTCGCCACGTGCCCGGTCGACACTACGCCCGTATACGGCCGCCAGGCGATTTTCCAGTGCCCGGTCAACGTCAACGGCAACAACGGCTGCGGCTGCGGCGGCAACACTTTCTTCAACTGAGGTGCGGCCATGGCAGAGTATGTAACTACTACCGACGCGCTGGTTTCCCTGAATGGGACCATTCCGTTTGGAAGCGTTTCTATCCCGTGCAGCTCCGGGAACGTGGTTCCTCTTGCGGTGGGGATTCTTAATCTGCGTGGCAGTTCCAGCAACAGATTCGCACGGTACAACGTTCGCGTGAAGGCGAACGTGCAGATTCCCGAGGGCGGGGCGGTAACGCCTATCGCTCTTGGAATCGCGCTGAATGGGGCCGTGATCCCGGAGAGCGTGGCCATCGTAACGCCTGCGGCAGCCGGGGATTACTGGCACATCAATACTGACGTGCCCATTACCATCCCCTGCAACTGCTGCGGAACGGTCTCCGCCGTCTACGTGGACGGCACGGAGGACGACCCGGCCACTACTCCGACGCCCTCCATTCAGGTGCGCCGGAACGCGGCAATATCTGTTGACCGCACAGCTTGACGGGAAGGAGGAAAGCCAAAATGGAACATCTGGAAAAACTGACCGAGATCGTGGACAAGGAGATCGGGCATGTCGTCAATAACGGCGGATTCCGCGACGCCCAGCAGGTCCACACCATCTACGAGCTCATCGACATTGCCAAGGACGCCATGTGCATCCTTGACATGGAGGAGGGCGGCAGCTCCTATGCCGACGGCATGGGCGGCAGCTACGCCATGCGCCGCTACGAAGGCGGCAGCTATGATGGCGGCATGAGCGGCGCCCGTGGCCGCAGAGGGGCCCGGCGTGACAGCATGGGCCGCTACTCCCGCGAGGGAGGCAGCTATCGCGGCGGCTACTCCAGAGCGGACGACGAGATCGCCCACAATCTGGAGAAGCTCATGAACGAGGCCCCCAACGAGGAGGCCAAGGAGGGCTATCGCCGTTTGCTGGAGCAGATGGATCGGTAAGCCTGCACAGGCGGGAGGGGCGCAATCGCGCCCCTCTTTTGCTGCCATCAGTTTTGCCATCAAATTTACGCCCTTATGTGTCCCGCATTGTCCTCGTTTGTCAGGTGTCCAGATGCCTATCAGGACATATAAAAACCGCTGAAACACTCACCTTTCAAGCATTTCAGCGGTTTGGTGGGGGCGGGTGGATTCGAACCACCGTAGGCGTCGCCAGCAGATTTACAGTCTGATAAAAAACGCCTTATTCCGTAATATTTTCCGTACCCGCCATCTTTTTGGCCATCATTTCTGAAAATTTTTCTACGCTTTCGGCCTGTTTTTTATCTCTCAGATCGGTGTAGATCTCCATGGTCGTGGAGACCTTGGAATGGCCGAGGATGCGCTGGGCGGTGTACACGTCCACGTCGGCCTCATAGAGCAGGGTAGCGGTGGCGTGGCGGAGGTGGTGGGCGGTAATGAGGGGCTTGCCGTCGGCGTCGAGGAGATTGGCGGCGCGGCAGTATTCGAGCCAGGCGTGCTCGTAGCTGTGCTCCGAGAAATAGCCCCCTCCCCGGCTGCGATTGCTGGGCGGCTGGCGGAAAAGCAGATCATTCTTTTCCAGCGGGGCTATGTACGCCTCCAGCGGAGCGGCCAGGATAGAGGGAATGGCGATTTCCCGAGGCTTGCCGCTCTTGGGCAGCTTCGTCTGGGGGGCGGAATTGGATATGTAGGTTAAGGCCCGGTCCACATGGATCAGGGCCTTTTTTGTGTCTATATCGCTTTTTCGCAAGGCCAAGGCTTCCGATTTTCTCATGCCCGTGCAGAGAAGCAGGAAGGGGAAAAAGCCGAAAGGAAGATCCTTCCCGGCAAGGACGGCGCGGACTACGGCATCGTCGGGGGCTGTGCGCTTTCCGTGCGGCAGGCCCTTGGGGAGCTGGACGGAGAGGGCCGGGTTATAGGGGATGATCCCATCGGCCAGGGCGCGGTTGAGAATGCCGGTGATGATGACCTTCCGGGTGTTGACGACGGTGCGACTGTAGCCCTTGGCCTTGGCCGCCTGGAGGTCCGCGATGATCTCTGTGGCGGTGACGGCCGCCACGGGAAGGCTCCCCCATTTGTCCAGCAGGGCCTCATAGTGCGGCTGCATATTTTTCCATGTGCGGGTGGTGACGGTCTCCCGGTAGGCGGCCTCCCAACGCTCGGCGATGTCCCGAAAGGTGAGCGCCTTCGGGGCCTCCTTTTCCGCAAGGCGCTCATGGAGGCGGGCGGGGTCCCGGTCACAGAGAGCGTGACGCTTGCCGTCCTCGTCCCGCCAGTAGCCCTGATAGCGCCCGTCCGAGCGGAGGGTATACAGGGATGCGTAGTCAAGTTTTTTGGGCATGGGGGCTCCTTTCTCCGGGCGGCAGGTTGCCGCCCCTACAATATGACGGGATTCGCGCGGCGGCGCTGGTAACGTATTACTGAGGTTACCACTGCCGCCGCAATTTGTCCTTGACAAATTGCGGATAAAGATCACTCAGAGGTAAATCACGTTCCCGTCGCGGCGGCGGGGGGAGAGAGGAGAGTTTTCAGAGCAAGGCGGACAATGGTCTTGGTGTCTTCGTCGGCGGCGTCAAAGGCTTCCGCGATGGCAAGGGCCTCATAGGAGATGCGGGAGGCGCGGTCCTCCTTCTGCGCACGGCGGGCGGATGCCTGCACCTCCGGTGGGTCCGGCCAGTCCGGGGGGATCGCAATGTTGCGGACGCGGGCCGGGTCCACGTTGTCGGCAAGGCAGGCCAGGAAAAGCGGGTCCACGCCGATGCCGTCCCCAATCAAGCGCAGGGTATCCATAGAGACCGACACGGGCTTCCCGGTGCGGCGATCCACGCCCTTCTCGATGCTCTCTAAATGCGTGTGGCTGATGCCACACTTTGCGGAAAATGCCCGCAAGGGATCAGCACCGCGGCGGCTGCGGAGATATGTCCCGAGCATATTTTCCATTTTACTCACCTCATTTGTATTGTATAGCTTACAATTTATATTTCAAGGAAAATCTTGTAATTTATACTTGACAAACGAGGCGGAAGGCGTTAATCTTACACTACAGACAGTAAGGCGAACACTACAGCAGAGTGCGAAGTATGTTTCGCACAGAAAGGAGGGACGGCAGATGAACAGGGTCAAAGAGTACCGCGTGGCGCGGAGAATGAGCCAGGCGGAGCTTGCAAGGCGGGTCGGGATGCACCGGCCCAGCATCACCAACATTGAGTTGGGCAAGGCGGAGCCCAAGACCTCCAGCGCCTTCAAGATTGCGGGGGCGCTGGGGACCACGGTGGACGAGCTTTTCCCGGACGAGAAAGGAGAATGAGCATGAGCCGAGAGAAGGCGGCCTATCGGGACGTGCTGGAGCAGCTTTCCGTGGCGTTTCCGGGTCGCGGAGCCCTGAAGCAGGCGGAGGTGGCGCAGTTCTTGGGCGTGGACGCCCGGACCGTGCGGCGGTGGGTAGCCTCCGGGCGGCTGCGCTGGCCCAAGGACCTGCCCACCATCACCATGGCGGACCTGGCAAGACAGGTCTGCGGGTGAGAGGCCAGGCAAGGCAGGCTGGGTTAGGCGCGGCGAGTCCGGGCGAGGCAGGGCACAGTATGGTCCGTTGGGGCGAGGTCTGGCAGGCGTGGACAGGTTTGGCACGTTCCGGCACGGCGAGTTGAGTTGAGGCACGGTTAGGCAAGGCAGGCAAGGCAAGGCGAGACTGGGCATGGCCGGGCATGGAAAGTCTTGGAACGAAAAAAACCGCCCCCGGAGCCGAGGCCCCGGAGACGGTCAAGAAAAATGGCAAATTTAGTATACCTCATTTTTTGAAAGGAGTCAAGAAAAATGGCAGCGAAGAAAGAAGCAGAGGTCATCGAGATCCGCCCGCTGAAGGTGGCGGAGGCGAGCGTCATCATCGTGGGGGACACGCCCCTCATCATGCACGCCTGGTCCAACAAGGCGAAGAGGATGATGCTGGAGGCCCAGCAAGGCAAGGCGAAGGGCAAGAAGAAGCCCGCGAAGAATCCAGTGGACGATTTTATCCAGGCGGCGTACTGGATCGAGGGCAAGCCCGAATACGCCGACGACGCCAGCGAGGAGGAGTGCACGGCGGCTTTTGATGCGGCTATCGAGGCCGGGGCCCGCTTCGGCTTTCCGGCGGCGGCGATCAAGCAGGCGGCTCAGAGCGCGGCTTATCGGCTCGGATGGGTCAAAAATCAGATGGGGCTGCGCGGCGCTTTCTTCATCCGGCCCGATTCAGAGCGCGACGAGAGCGGTCTCGGGTTGGTGGAAATCCATTCCGATCCCCCTGTGATGCGGGAGGACATGGTCAGAGTCGGCATGGGGACCGCGGATTTGCGCTATCGGCCACAGTTTAACAACTGGTGGGCGGAGCTGAAGCTGACGTATAACGCAAGCGGTGACATTTCGCTGGAGTCCATCATCAACGCCATCAACGCGGGCGGTTACGTCTGCGGCCTGGGCGAGTGGAGGCCGGAGCGCGACGGCAGCTACGGGCAGTTCCACGTAAAATCCAACTGATCGCGGCAGGCGGGGCGCGTTTTGGTTTGGCACGGTGCGTTCTGGTCTGTTGAGGTTAGGCGCGGCAGGCGAGGCATGGCATGGCCGGGTCGGGAAAGGCTCGGCGGGGTGTTGTGGGGCAGGCGGGGCCTGGCCCGGATGGGCGTGGTTTGGTCAGGTAAGGCAAGGCGAGGCAGGCGGGGTTAGGCGGGGCAAGGCGGGGTTAGGCACGGCACGGCAGAGCGTTGCATCACAAGAAGAAAGGAGAATCATCATGGTATACAAATTCAAAACGGGCTCGCGGCTGAAAGCAGACGCGCAGAAGGCCGGGGAGCAATGCGCCGCGCTGGAGGCGGAGGGGCGGCTGACGGCGGCGGAGCTGGTGGAGGAAAACCGGCCCAAGGACGCGCCCCTGCACGGGTCCTTCGAGTGGCGGGACAAGGTGGCCGGGCAGCTCTGGCGCGAGCACCAGGCGCGGCACATCATCAACAGTCTGGAGGTGGTGATGGAGGAGGGCGGCGCGGAGCCCGTGCGGGCTTACTTCAATATCACCGTGCGGGACCCGAATTATTACCACGTCCAGACGATCCTGCGGGAGCAGAGCATGACGGACGCCATGCTGCTGACGGCGCTGCGGGAGCTGAAGGCGTTGGAGAGGAAGTACGCGCAGCTTGAGGCGCTGGCCGACGTGTGGGCCGCGCTGCGGAGCGTGAAGGAGGAGATCGCATGAAGGACAAGACGCTGCATCTGATTGAGGACTTGCTGGCCGGGGTGCTGGCGGTGCTGCTGGGGATTTACCTCTGCGCCTGCTGGGCGGAGGCGGCCCCGCCGGAGCCGACGAAGGCGGAGCTGGTGGGGGCTTATTACAGCGAGGGGATGAGGGTGCCGGGGGAGAGTTCAGAGATCAGAGATCAGAGTTCAGAGGAGAAGCGGACCTACCTGGGGAGCTACTACGTCACCGGGTACGACACCTGCGCGGCCTGCTGCGGGAAAACGGACGGGATCACGGCCTCCGGGACGACGGCGACGGTGGGACGCACCTGCGCCGCCAACGGGCTCCCCTTCGGGACCAGGCTCTACATCGAGGGCCTGGGCGAGCGCACCGTGGAGGACCGGGGCGGGATGAAGGGACAGCACATTGACGTGCTGTGCGCGGATCACCCGGACTGCTACGCGTTGACGGGATGGTATGAGGTGTGGATGTATGAGTGACCGAGAGGGGGTGACGATATGAAGATTATGACGAACAGGGCGTTTCGGGAGGAGATCGAGAAAATGCTCTATGAGGAAAATGAGCGTCGGTGGAACAGAGAACGGTTTGAACGCCTGGAGGAAGATCTGCGAAAGCTGGGCTGGCGTGTTGAGGCCCTGGAGGGCAAGCGCAACGCGGCGAACGCGGAGCAGGCAATGACGGTCCGCTGCGAATGACAAGGAGGCGGCAAGGGCCGCCGAGAAAGGAGAATGAAACATGGAAAGTTATTTTGGCAGAGCGGCGGAGGGGACCGACGAGAAGGAGTCCCTGGATATCCTCCACGATGGGGTCAGCTATTACGCGAAGAGATTAAAGGACCTTTGGAACGAGGTCCCCAATGGGGACAAGTCTCTGCTGCTTTTCAGCATGGAGAATATGGCCCCCATGATCCGCAAGATGTGGCCGGAGATCGGCGCGATGGCGGATGTTCTGGGAGTAATATTCAGCGGCACGATCATCGCGGGGAACATTCCGAGAAAGGAGAATGAAAAATGATCGTAAATATCAAGTACTGCCGGGAGGACGGCAACCCCTTCGGGCGGGCGTATTCTTACCGGACGAAGCTGGCGCTGGGGACCGGGGCGCGGGTGCTGTGCCCCACGTCCTCGGGCATGAGGACCGGCGTCGTCGTCGAGATCAACGTGCCGGAGAGCGCCGTGGACCCGGACGTGCTGCCGCTGCTGCGGGAGATCACGAAGATGGCGCCCGCGCCCAGGCCGGAGCCGAAGCCCGTGCTGGTGAAGGCGGACCCGGACTGGGACGCCGGGGGCACCGTGACGGTGGAACAGGCAACAGGGAGCAGGGAACAGGCAACAGAGGACGAGGAGAACGAAGGGCGGCCACAGGCCGCCCCTACGGGGGAAACGGAGGGCGAAGCGGCACCGGAGCCGGAGGTTCCGGAGATCGAGGGGCTGGTGCGGGTGGCACAGCTCCCCGTGATCGTGGAGCGGCTGCGGCAGATGAAGGACTACGTGGAGGGCATGACCGAGGAGGCTATGGCCCTGGCCTGCACGGAGGACACGGTGCAGACCGTGAAGCAGCGCCGGGCGGACCTCAACCGCTTTTTCAATGAGCTGGAGGCCAAGCGCAAGGCGGTCAAGGCCGCCGTGATGGGCCCCTACACCGCGTTTGAGGCGGTCTATAAGGAGTGCATCTGCAACCCCTTCAACGACGCCGACGCCGCGCTGAAGGCGAAGATCGACGCCGTGGAGCGGGAGCAGAAGCAGCGCTGCGAGGATTACCTTCGCAAGTGGTTTTCCGAGCTGACGCTGACGCACAACGTGAGCTGGCTCACGTTCGAGCAGACGGGGATCAAGATCGACATGGCCTCCGCCAAGGCCAAGACGCCGCAGAAGCTCATGGACAGACTCAACGAGTTCGCGGCGAAGGTGGCACTGGATCAGGAGACTATAAGCCGCATGGAGGACGCCGCCGAGGTGATGGCGGAGTATAAAAAGACGCTGAGCCTGTCCCAGGCGATCAACACCGTTTCGGCCCGGAAAGAGGCTGTGGAGCGGGAGCGGCAGGCGGAGCGGGAGCGCCGCGAGGCAGCAAAGGCCCGGCTGGAGGCCGAAGCCCGCGTGGAGGCCGCCGCGCCGGAGGTGTTGGCGCCGCCTGTCGTACAGGCAACCGGGAACAGGGAACAGGCAGCAGGGGACAGCAAGGTGTACAAGTGCAGCTTCACCGTGAAGGCAACGAAGGAGCAGTTGAAGAAGCTCAAAAACTTTTTGATCGAGGAGGGTATTTCCTATGAGTGAGAACATCTTTTCCATGACGACGGGCAGCAGCCGGGAGGGCGGGCTGGCCCAGGTGAACGCCGCCACAGCGATGGCGACGACGCGGCAGGCCCAGGAGGTGCAGGCCGCTATGGTGGTGGCCAAGCAGTTCCCGCGGGACGAGCAGCAGGCTTTCACCCGCATCATCAACGCCTGCAAGCGGCCCAGCCTGGCGCAGGTGGCGCTTTACGAGTTCCCCCGCGGCGGCAGCACTGTCAAGGGGCCGAGCATCGACCTGGCGCGGGCTATCGCGCAGGCGTGGGGCAACATCGACTCCGGCTTCATCGAGCTGGAGCGCCGCAAGGGGGAAAGCTCCGTGATGGCCTATGCATGGGATCTGGAGACCAACACCCGCGAGAGCCGCGTTTTCTCCGTGCCCCACATCCGCGAGAGTAATAAAGGCAACTACGCGCTGACCGATCCCCGCGACATCTACGAGGCCGTGGCGAATCAGGCGGCCCGCCGCGTGAGAGCCTGCATCCTCTCCATCGTCCCCAGCGACGTGGTGGAGGAGGCGCAGAACGAGTGCGAGAAAACGCTGCGCAGGGGCAGTAAGAAGCCCATCGAGGAGCGCCGGGCGGAAATGGCCGCCAAGTTCGAGGAGGGCTACGGCGTGACCGTGGACGATTTGGAAGCCTACGTCGGCAAGGCGATCACGGCCTTCACCGAGAACGACATCGTGCGCCTGGGCAAGATGTACCGCTCCTTCGAGGACGGCGTGGCCGGGAGCGAGGAAGTGCTGGAGAAGCTGCGGAACGCCGGGCAGACGGCGAAGCCGGCGGCGAAGCGGGGGTCGAAGCCCGCCCCGGCTCCCGAACAGGAGCCCGCCCCGGCCCCGGAGGAGCCGGAGGAGGACGAGGAGGAGCTGAGCCTGGATGACTTATGAGATCATCAGCACCGGCTCCAAGGGCAACGCCGTGGTGCTGGACGGGTTGATCCTCGTAGACTGCGGCGTGAGCTGGAAGCAGCTCAAGCCCTACGCCCAGAAGCTCCGGCTGGTGCTGCTGACCCACGTTCACGGCGACCACTTCAAGCCGGCGACGGTCCGGGCGCTCCATCGTGAGCGGCCCGGCGTGCGCTGGGCCTGCTGCCCCTGGATGGTGGAGCCGCTGCTGGAGGCGGGCGTGAGCAAGCGCGTGATCGACGTGGCGGAGCCGGGGATCGGAAATGCTTACGACTTTGGCTCTGTGGTGGCAGAGGAAACGCCCCACAACGTACCGAATTGCGCATGGCTTATTTGGCTCCAAAAAGGCGGCGCCGCACGGGAAAGGCTAATGGACGAGATCGAGCGCGTTTTTTACGCTACCGACGCCGCCAATCTGGACGACGTGCAAGCGCCGGGGTACGACTGGTACTTCATTGAGGCCAACCATAAGGAGGCGGAGATCGAGGCGCGGATCGCGGCCAAGCTGGAGGCCGGGGAGTTCGCCTACGAGGCGGCGGCCCGTGAGAACCACATGAGCGAGGAACAGGCAATGGCGTGGCTCAAGGACAACATGGGGCCGCACAGCCGGTACGTGCTGCTGCATCAGCACGAGGACAAGATAAGGGAGGCGGAGCATGAAGAAGATCATAACTCTGACGCTGGAAACGGAAATTGACGATGACGAATCCGATGCGTGGATCGCGCGGGATTTGATGTGCGAGATTTCCTGCTGCTGCAATCATTACGAGTTGCAGAGCATTACCGTGGAGGAGGCCGCCGACGATGACGGTTGAGGTGATAAAGGCCGGGAAGGTGATGTATCACGGGGACCACCGCTACCGCCCCGAGATAGAGCTCCAGATGCTCGAAAGCGGGTACACCGTCAAGGTGGACGGCAAGAAGATCACGCTTGCAGAGGCCCGGAAACGGGCCTCTGAGGCGGGGAAGAAGAGGTGAGGGATATGAGGGTACTGGTAGCCTGCGAGGAGAGCCAGCGAGTGTGCATCGCCTTCCGGGAGCTGGGGCATGAGGCGTACAGCTGCGACCTCCTGCCCTGCTCCGGGGGCCACCCGGAGTGGCACATACAGGGGGACGCGCTGGAGGTCATCAAAATCAAGTGGGATCTGGTGATCGCGCACCCGCCTTGCACGTATCTGAGCTGCGCCGGAGCAGAGAGGACATTTCGCAAGAACGGCGTAATCATGGACCAGGATCGCTACGAGCGCGGATTGCAGGCGGCTGCTTTTCTTCGGCGATTTCTCGACGCCGACGTGCCGAGGCTGTGCGTCGAGAACCCCGTTATCATGCGAGACAAATTTGACATACCGAAGTACGACCAGATCATTCAACCTTGGCAATTCGGGCACCCTTGGCACAAACGGACTTGCTTGTGGCTGCGGGGCCTGCCTCCGCTGACGCCGACGGAGATCGTGACGCCTACGGGCTATTGGGCGCAGCGAAGCGGTAAACGGGCACGCGGCTTTACGGGGGGGCACCGCGACCCAAAAGAGCGGGCAAAGACCTTTCCCGGCATCGCCCGCGCCATGGCGGAACAGTGGGGAGGAGATATACGTGGAACGTGAACAGTTTACCTTTTATAGGTCCTTTTGGGAGGCTGCGAAGGCGCTGCCGGTGAAGGAGCGGGGGCTGCTGCTGGGGGAACACGTCATCGAGACGGAGGGCCACGAGATCGGCGGAAGGAAGGAGTTGAGCGCATGACGTTTCGAGAGAAGCTGGCGCAGGAGCATCCTGAGGACATCACTGAATCCGCTTGCCGCGCCTGCTGGGACCGGCAGATGCCGCTGCCCCCGGAGGAAAAGGAGGTCCCGACCGCGCCGCATGAGATCCCGCAGACCGTTAGGAATCTGGTGGAGGCGAGAATCCACCAGCTCACCGAGCAGGTCAAGGCGCTGGAAGACGAGCGGGACGCGCTGTGTGACTGGCTGAATGAGAGGTGACGTGCGTGGAACGTGAACAGTTTACCTTTTACCGCTCATTCTGGGAGGCGGCGAAGGCCTTGCCGGTGAAGGATCGTGGACTGCTGCTGGGGGCCGTGTGCGACTACGCCCTCAACGAGGAGGAGCCCGGCCCCGAGCTGAAGGGTCCGGCCCTGGCGATCTACGCGATCATCAAGCCGATCCTGGACAGCGGTCGGGCGAAAGCCGCGAATCGCAAAAACAAAACGAAAACAAACGAAGAACAAACCGAGAACAAAGCAGAATCAAACGCGGAGCAAGAATAAGGGCAAGTAAAAGGGCAAGAAAAAGAAGAAGAGAAAGAGTAAGTAAAAGAGAAAGAGCAAATGCTATATATACGCTCTTACCTACGTTGACGACGATAGGGTACAGGGATAGTAGGCCCGGCGTGATCGTCGCCGACGACGAAAAACGAGGTGATTTTCGTGGACAAGATCGAGCACGCAAAACTGTGGGAGCTCATGGGGACGTTCTGGCCGAACAGCCCCCGTTACAGCGACAGGAGGGCGCAGGTCGCGTACTGGTACGCCATGGCCCCGTATTCCTTCGCGGACTGCCGGGCGGCGATAGTCCGCCACAGCAGGCAGAAGGGGAGCTACTGGCCGGATGTGGACAGGATCGTGGGGGGGCTCACGCCCGTGGACGAGGACGTCGTCGGCGACGCCGGGGAGGACCGCGCCGAGGACGTGACGGACGAGAACGGGTGGAGCTTCGAGGACACCCGCCGCACCATCGGCTACTGGGCGCGGCTGCGCGAGCTGACCGTGCCGAAGTTCGAGACGGCGGAGGAATACTGGGCCTGGTACGATCAGGCGAAGGAGACGCTGCTGATGGAGGAACACGTCATCGAGACGGAGGGCCACGAGATCGGCGGAAGGAAGGAGTTGAGCGCATGACTTTTCGGGAGAAGCTGGCACAGGAGCATCCGGAGTGCGTTGATTCGCGTCTTGTTGGAGGATGCAGCGGATGCCCTGAGGACTATGGCTATGAGCTGGAGTACGACTGCGGAGGGACAAGGTGCCGTGACTGCTGGAATCGACAAATGCCCATGACCCCGGAGGAGCAGGAGGCACAGGAAAAGCACGACCTGGAGATCAACGCGGAGATCATTCGGGGGTATTGCAGCGAATATCTGGACTGCGATGGCTGCCCTGCGGATGTGCCTTGCTCGGACTTGCCCGGGTGCTGGTCGGCGGGGGTCTCCTGCACATCTGCCGCGAAGCAGCGGGCCGTGCTGGACGCCTTTGAGGCGGCGTTGCCGCCGTTGGACGAGAGCGACGGCGGGCGGCCACAGGCCGCCCCTACGGAGGGACGCGGGCGGCAGGTTGTGACCGAAGGGAATCCCCGGAGTGGGGCCGCCCCTACGGAGGAGAACGCCACGCCGGAGCGGGAGCGAGACGTGCGGGAGAGGCTGGATTACCTGTTCTGGGAGGCCAGCGGGAAGCTGAAAGCCTGGTATGAGACGCGGGACAGGGAGGAACTGGAGCAAGCCCTGTGGCTGCTGCGGTGGATGACGGAGATCCAGGAGGGGGAGACGTGAGCATGACGCCGTATGAGCAGGCCTTTCAGATCGGGACCAGCTACGCGCCGAGGACGGTGCCCTCCCGCTCCATCCCGGAGATCGAGCTGGAGGCGCGGGAGCACGGGCTGAGCTATGGGCTGTATCTGGCCGGGCACCGGCTGGAGAAGGAGCTGGAGGAGGCCGCCGCCAAGCGGCAGGCGGAAATAGCGGAGATGAACGCACGCAGGCGGAAGGAGGCCAAGCGGCTTATGAAGCGGCGGGTGCTGGAGCGGGCCGAGAAGCCGAAGCCGGACAGGACGCCCCGGAAGCGCTACTCCGTCGCCGTCGCCGAGATCGACCTGGAGGGCAACGTGCTGCGGGTGTTCCCCTCCGTCAAGGCAGCGGCGGACGCCACCGGGGCCAGCCCCTCCACCGTGTGCCAGAGCTGCGATAGGTACGCGATAGGCATCCCCCGGAAGAATTACACCAGCCGGGGCGCCGGGTGCCATTTCGCCAGAGTGAAGGACTTGCCGGGAGGGGGCGCTGGGATTGGGGACGTATTACCGGATTGAAAAGCGGGCCGTGTGCCCCTACTACACAGGCGACTACAAGCGCCGCAGCGACGGGCATCCGCTGATCTGCTGCGAGGACGGGACGAGGATCCCCTTCCCGGACCGGTGCAGCTTTTCGGGCTTCGTGGAGGAGTTTTGCCTGCGCGACTGGCGGAGCTGCTGCGTCGCCAGGATGCGGAATCGGTTTTACGAAAGACAGGACCCCGCGAATGAGAGCAGCGGGCGGCAGATTGCCGCCCCTACAGTGGGCCGGAGGAATGGGGAATGAAGATCATCATCAAGGGCGTCCCGAGGACGAAGAAAAACCACCAGCAGGTGGTGATGCGGGGGAAAAAGCCCATTATCATCCAGGGCGAGGCGTATCGGCAGTACGAGGAGCTGGCCTTGTGGCAGCTTCCGCACCCCAGGGAGCCCATCAGGGGGCCGGTGAACGTCAAGTGCGTTTACTACATGCCGACGAGGCGCAGGGTGGACCTGCTGAACCTGCTGGCGGCCACGCTGGATATCCTGGTCAAGGGCCGCGTGTTGGAGGACGACAACAGCCAGGTGGTGTACGGGCACGATGGGAGCCGTGTGCGCTGTGACCGCGATAATCCACGCGTAGAGATCGAGATCGCCGGGGGGTATAACGACAAGGGGGAGACCACGAAAACGCGGCAGAGAGGCGCAGGACGCGCCACAGAGGACAAGGAGGATAACAATGGCTGAATACATCGACAGAGACAAGGTGTTGGCGTTCCAAAACGAGCTGGAACCCGTGCTTGTGTTTGGGCAACCAGTTTACAGCGCGACCAAAGACGCCGATCTCGTGGCATTTATCAACGACATACCCGCAGCCGATGTTGTCCCTGTGAGACACGGAATAATCGTCGATATGCGCAAGGCAGAAGATGACGGTGAGTGGAAATGCACAAAATGCGGATGGCAGTACACGGTATGCGTGTGCGGAAAGGACGTTACGCAGAAAATCCACTACTGCCCCAACTGCGGGGCAAAGTTGGACGGCAAGGAGGACGCATGAAGAGAAAGATGGAGCTGTGCGCCAAGTGCGCCGCGCTGATCGCCGACGCCGACGACGTGCGCCGGATCGCTGGCGGCGTGGACTACAAGGTTACCTGCGAGCAATGCGGGAAGCTACGCTACGGCGGGACCTATGAGGTCGAGACAAAGAAAAGGGGGTGATGCCCCATGTTTAGCGGAAACGAAGCCGCTCCCATGTAGAAGAGCCCCCGGAGGGATTTTCCTCCGGGGGCGAATTTTATTTTTTGCTTCTGGGGCGTGACATGGGCGGGGCGCTAAAGGGTAAAATTCCACTTAGCAAGGAGGTGGGCGCATGGCAAAGGAGAAAAGCCCGTCATTAGGCGAGAAAAAGGCCAGAGCAAAGCCCAACAGGGACCCCAAGACCGGTCAATTCCTCCCCGGGAACAAAAGCGGCGGGCGGAAGGAGCTGCCCGAGGATCTGAAAGAGGCTTTCCGGGCGGCATCGCCGGACGCGCTGCGGCTGCTTGTTCAGATCGTGAACAACGACGAAGCCAAGGACACGGACCGCATCCGGGCGGCGGAGATCATCCTGGACCGGGGCTACGGGAAGCCGCGGCAGGCCGTGGACCTGGACGCCTCCAATATCCCGCAGGTGGTGATCGTCGGTGACGTCCCGGACTGAGATCAACCTGGCCGACGTGGTGGGGCGGGGCTACGGGGCCTTCTGGCGATTCAAAGGGCGCTATCGCGTGGTGAAAGGCTCCCGTGCTTCCAAGAAATCGACGACGACGGCGCTGAACATCATCTACCGCATGATGGCCTACCCCATGGCAAACACCCTGGTGGTGCGCAAGACGGGGAACACGCTGCGGGACAGTTGCTTCGCAGCGCTGAAATGGGCGGCGAGCCGCCTCAAGGTGCTGCATCTGTGGGATTTCACGGTGTCGCCGCTGGCGGCGGTGTACAGGCCAACGGGCCAGCAGATTTTTTTCCGGGGGCTGGACGATCCCCTGAAGCTGGCCTCCATCACCTGCACCGTGGGGACCATCTGCTGGGCCTGGATCGAGGAGGCCTACGAGGTGGAGACGGAGGAGGACTTCAACCTGGTGGACGACCTCATCCGAGGCGAGTTCCCGCCGGGCTGCGAGGGGTATTTCAAGCAGCTCACCCTCACCTTCAACCCCTGGAGCTCTTCGAGCTGGCTGAAAAGCCGCTTCTTTGACGCGGAGCCGGACCCGGACGTGCTGGCTCTGACGACTAATTACACCGTCAACGAATGGCTGGATGAGGCGGACCTGAGGCGCTTCGAGCTGATGAAAGAGACCAATCCCACCCGCTACAAGGTGGCGGGGCTGGGAGAATGGGGCATCGACGGCGAGCAGTTCTTCGAGGAGTGGCGGGACCTTCCGGAGCACTACGTGGACCGGCTGTGGACCCACGTGATAGAGCCCTTCGAGATTCCGCCGGAATGGAAGATTTACCGGGGCTTCGACTTCGGCTACGCAAAGCCCTTCGCCGTGGGCTGGTGGGCCGTGGACTACGACGGGCGGCTGTATCACATCCTGGAGCTCTACGGCTGCACGGAAACGCCCAACACGGGGCTGAAATGGACCCCGGACAAGATTTTTTCCGAGGTGCGGAAGATCGAGCAGGAGCACCGCTGGCTGCGC
>Ga0310694_10001767_pt1 | contig 23760 bp, 17 predicted proteins | sample 174DNAGHGhighgp2_FD_203884 | JGI IMG/M metagenome (GOLD analysis project Ga0310694, IMG submission 203884) | Sheep rumen microbial communities from Palmerston North, Manawatu-Wanganui, New Zealand - 1742 DNA GHGhigh gp2 (v2) (version 2) | ecosystem: Host-associated > Mammals > Digestive system... | reverse complement strand
GAACCGCAGCTCCCGTTCAAGGGCGAAGCCTTCGCTGTCCCGGGTAAGATCCAGGCCGAAGACTTCGACATTCCTGGCAAGGGCAAGAACGAAGACGGTACGAGCAACCAGTCCTATAGCGATGATTCTGAAAACCATGGCGATTCCGACTACCGCAAGGATACGGGTGTAGACCTGTACAAGAAGAGCGGCGACCGCATTGTCGTGGGCTACAACCAGACCGGTGATTGGCTGGAATACACGATCAACGTGAGCGAAGCGGGCGACTATACCTTCTTTGCGGCCGTTGCTTCTGCAAACAATACTTCTAGCTTCCAGATGTCCTTGGATGGTAAGGAACTCACCGACAAGATTTCTGTTCCGCAGGCATCTTCTGGTGAAGAAAACTACGACGATTACAACAAGGTCTCTGCCAATGTGACTCTCCCGGCTGGCAAGCACATTCTCCGCATGGATGTGACCGGCGACTGGTTCGATATTGACTACTTCACCTTCGTGAAGGGTAAGGACGCTACCGACCCCGAACCGATTGAAACGCAGATTATTACGAACGATATCCAGCTGAACCAGAATACGCTCCAGGATTACTTCGTGTTCGACACGCACGGTGTGAACATGGGCGTAATCTCTGGCTATGGCTTCGATGCTGCTGCTCAATTGCTGAGTGAATCCAGCAGGGTGAAGTCGTCGGGTATCTACTACCTGCGTAGCCGCACCACGGGCGAGCTTCGTTCCGTCCGCATCGCAAGGTAATTGAACTTAAATCCCGCCTTGCGCGGGAAACTCTCTCTTTTACATACTCAATACACCAAACAACGGGTCCCGGGGCGAATGCTCCGGGACTTGTTTTTAAATATGCAAGGCCCCTGAGCTTAAGCCTATGCTGACAGATGCGCCGCTAGTCGTGTAAGGTCCCTGAGCCTGCCGAAGGGCCGGACCGCCGAAGTTCAAGCGGAGCGTGTTGTCCCCGCGCCCCCTCTTGTCATCCCCGCGCAGGCGGGGATCTCCTTTTCTAGCTGCTTTTTACGGCTTTATGTTGATATAATTGTATAGATTATTATAATTGATATGATAAAAATTGCCTAAACTGTGCGGATTTTTTGAAAAATCGTACTTTTTTGCCCTTGCAAAGCGCGGAATAATCTTCTAAATTTAGCGCAGCATTTCACGGGGCAACTCGGCCCCGGAATAACTAATAAAGGATTTACATGAAGACCATTACGGTAAACCCGAAGAACGTCGAACACAAGTGGAAGCTTGTGGACGCCGCCGATAAGCCTATGGGTCGCGTTGCCTCTGAAGTTGCAAAGCTCCTGATGGGCAAGCACAAGGCTATCTTCTCCCCGAACGTCGACACTGGCGATTTCGTGGTTGTGATCAACGCTGAAAAAGTTGCTGTTACCGGCAACAAGGCTCTGCAGAAGCAGTACTTCCACCACACCGGTCACATTGCCGGTGAACGCTGGATCAACTTTGCCGACCTCTTGGCAAAGCACCCGACTGCACCGCTCGAAGCTGCCATCTGGGGCATGCTCCCGCACAGCGCTCTCGGTCACAAGATGATCAAGAAGCTCAAAATCTATGCCGGTGCCGAACATCCGCACGCCGCGCAGAAACCTGAAGTTGTAGAACTTTAAGAACGGAGGATACCTCTATCGCTACCGCAAAGAACAAGAAGATCTACCGTGGCACTGGCCGTCGCAAGAACGCCATCGCCGCTGTGATCCTGAAGCCGGGTTCCGGCAAGCGCACTATCAATGGTCGTGATTTCAAGGATTACTTCCATTCTGAAGTGCAGAACATGATTGCTAACCTTCCGTTCGCCATCCTCGGCAACGCGGAAGAATGGGACGTCGAAGTTACCGCTCGTGGCGGTGGCATCGCTGGCCAGATGGGCGCTGTCCGTCTTGGCATTGCCCGCGCCCTGGTTGCTAACGACGCCGAAGTCAAGCCCGCCCTCAAGAAGGAAGGCCTCATGACTCGCGACTCTCGTGCCGTTGAACGTAAGAAGTTCGGCCGCAAGAAGGCTCGTAAGCACTTCCAGTTCAGCAAGCGCTAATCTGCGAAATTGCTATTACGAAAGACCTCCGCTTTTGCGGAGGCCTTTCTTTTTATAAGACCGCTCGCGCCCGTCATGCTAAGTATGTCCCCCGAGCGCTCGCTCTCGCCACCGTCCCAGCTTTGCGTTTGGGGCTTTGTGGCTCATGAACCCTGGCTCTGCCAGGTTTTTTCTTATAGGGGTCGTTTTCGAGGCGCGCTTCAGCATTTTTTTGCGGATTTTTGCCATACGTACCTATAAGATTAAAGTTTTGCCCCTGTTTATAGGTGCGAAAACGGTCAAATGGAGACTCTCGCAAGTATTGCGTTTACCTTGGTACCTATAAGCCTGTATGGTGTTGGTAAGTTTATAGGTATTTTTTTGCCTTTGCGACAGTGCAGTGAATGTTAATTTGTGTGCAAAAATGAAAAATGTACCTATAAATCCTTTGCGGAAAAGGGGTTTATAGGTACGCCGTCCAAAAATGTCCTGGAAATGTACAAAAAACGCTAGTAAAGCTTTAGAAGTTGTCCGGCCTGTCGAACATGTGCGTGACGAACTCGGTCACGAGCGTCACGTAGGCGTCGTCGCTGAAAAGCGGCTTTTGCAGCAGGTCGATGGTTTCCTGCGTGAGGGTGCCGGTCCTTGCAAGTTCCGCGCCGCCGGCCTTGTACTTGTCGCGGAGCATTTTCAGGCGGCGCGGGCCTCCGCGGTGGTCGAGCGCGCGCATCTGCGGGCAGGCAATGAGTGTGTAACCCTCGTGTCCGAGGATAATGTCGAACTGCTTGCGGATCGGTTCGTAGACCACGTCGATGTCCATCCAGGCGCAGCTCGAAAGCAGGATGATTTTCTGCCCTTCTTTCTGGAACTGGAGCCCGTGCAGGTTCGAATTCAGCGCGTTCACGCCGTCTTTCAGCTTTTGGCCCATGTAGGGGTGCACCATTCCCACGATGCGGTCCATCAGGACCTTCATCTGTCCCGGCACACCGAACAGGTACAGGGGAAAACTCCAGATGACAATGTCGGCGTTCGTGAGCTTTTCGCGCACCCAGGGCACGTCGTCATCCTTCATGAAGCAGCTGCCGTCTTCGCGTCCCCAGCAACTGAGACAGCCGCGGCAGGGCTTAATGTTCAGACGGTCGATAAAAAGGTATTCGGTCTCGTAGTCGCCGTTTTCTTCGAGCCCCTCCACGAAGGCCTTTGTCGGAATCAGGGTTCCGCTGCGTTCGTTTTTTGGACTTGCGACCATTACGAGAATTTTCTTCTTATCTGCCATGCGTACAAATTTAGAAAAAAATATTTTTTCTATAAATCGTTTTACTAGTGACGGATAAAAAGCGATATATGAATGTCCGGCGCGCAAACAAGGAGGTCCGCCATGTTCACACTCCCCTCGATGTCCCAGATAATCGCATGGTTCGGCTGGGGTAACGGCATCGGGGCCGTTGCGGCCATCAGCATTATTCTGACCTTGGTCGTCATCGTGGCGCCTGTGATTGCTGGGCTTCTGTTGTATGGGTTGGAACGCGCGCAGATAGAAATTATCGGGGCGGTGAACCGCGACTTCGCCTACTTTTTCGTGAATTTCCTGACGTTTCCCGGAACATTCGTGCACGAGATGTCGCACCTGTGCTTTGCCGTGATTACGGGGGCCGAAGTCGACGAAATCTGCATGTTCGAAAGCGACGGTGAACGCCTGGGGCATATCAGCTACTGTACACGCGGTCCGTGGTTCATGGTGGCGGTGCAGCACGCGCTTTCGGCAGTGGCGCCCACGGTGGTGGGCTTTACGCTCGGCTACCTTCTGCTCCAGTACATCTTTAGCGGCGGCCATTCCGTGCTGGAATATATCGGGCTCTGGTACCTAGTGGTTTCGCTGATAGACCATTCGACCATGAGCGACTCCGATCTAGAACACTATTTTCAGGGCGTGTGGATTTTTATTCTGCCGCTGTTCCTGCTGTTTTTCGGTTTCGGGTATTTTGGTTAAGGGAAAGGGGTGACTCAAATGAAAAAGTTTTTGACAAAGGCGTTTTTAAAGAAATGTGCCCACGTGTTTCTGTGTTTTGTCGTGGGTGCAATTCTCGGATCTGTTGGTTCGCTTGCGATCAGGCTGCTGCTTGACCGTGTAGAGGTCAAGTGGAATCCAGAGCGGAATTATACGCACTGCTCTGCCCCGAACGTAGACAATTACTACTTCCAGAAGCTTGAAACCTTCGTGGATCCGCGCGATAGCAACGAATATACCGTGCTCAAGTTTGCCGAATATAAGGGATGCACCATGTCGGAACATGACTCCGGTTTTTTGGCGGGCGATACCGTGACCTTCCACCTGATGCTTGAAAACCTGCGCTATAAAACCAGGTGCAGCAAGTGCCTGGATTCTACTTGCGAACGAGGGCGCTACTATCCGTTCTATGAACGTGGCCGTGTTTGCCCTGCCGGCTGGAATATCGCAAGTGCTCATCAGAACGCGGCGCTGTTCATTGCCAGTAACTCCCGAATCCAATACTGGCCGACGTTTTCCCCGATCAAGGTTGTTGATCCGGAGGATCCGAGCGGTCTTAAACGTCTGCGCTCCCGTTCGCATGATACCTGGGGGCTAGTCGATACCGTGGACTTGAACCTGTCCGGTTATTACAATGGCGAGAAAGGCGTCTTTGAATATGTGGATACCCTGAGCATTGTGTGGACGAGCGATGCCTTCGCTTCGGTGATTGTGCCGAATGACACGGCCTCGCGGCATTGGGAACTCTTGAAGTCTATCGTGGAAGAGGAAAGGCTTAAACCCGAGTACCTTTACCCCGTGCGCTGCATCCGCATAGACGACCCGAAGCACATCATGGACAATCCTGAATCGGAAATGATTCTGTACTACAACAACATGCGGCAACTGCCGTACCTGTACAGGTGAGGAAATGCTGATTATGGACGCGGAGTGGGCGAGGAATGAGGATAGAAGAAAGATGTTAAAGAATTTGACAAGGCTTTGTGAAAAAGCGATATATTCTTAGTAGCAAAAGGAGAATGGTATGACAATAGCAGTCGGAATTTTGGGTGCAGTCCTCGGAATCGTAATCGGTATTCTGGTAATGCGCGTCAAGAGCGCGCAGCGGGATGCGGAATGCAGACAAAGCAGTGCGGAACTTGAAACGCGAGTGGCGGTACTGCAGAGCCAGCTGAATGCGGAAACGGAAAAGCTCCATGCCGCCCGCGAAACCGCAGAAACTCAGCTTGCGGTGGTAAAGGCCGAAGCTGAAAAACGCATCGCCGACGAAAAGGACGCTGCCGCCAAGCGCCTTGCGGCCGAAAAAGAAGAGGCGGAAAAGAGAATCGCCGAAGAACGGTCGCGGGCCGAAAAGAGGCTTGCCGACGAAAAATTGGCGGCCGAAAAGCGGCTTGAAACCGAAAAGCAGGAATTGGAACGCGTTCACCAGAATGCCTTCAACGAACAGAAGGAACGCTTCGACGACATCTCGAAGCGCCTTGTGGCCGAGGCGAAAACCGCTACCGAGGAAATGCTCAAGCAGCGTCAAAAGGACATTGCGGAATCTGGCCATGCGACCATGGAACAGTTGGTGAATCCGCTCAAGGAAACCATCGCCAAGATGGAGCAGACCATGAAGGACAGCACCCTCAAGCAGGTGGAAACGAATACCTCGCTCAAGGATGCGCTGAGCCAGGCCATCGATTCGAACGCCAAGACCAAGCAGACCGCCGACGACCTGATCCGCGCCTTCAAGCACGACAGCAAGATTCAGGGCGACTGGGGCGAATGCGTCTTGGAAGAACTTTTGGCTTCGTTAGGGCTCCAGGAAGGGACCCATTTCGAAACGCAGGCGCCGCTCCGTGACCAGAACGGCAATCTGTTGGTGTCTGAAGAAAGCGGCCGCAGCATGCGCCCCGATGTGATCGTCCATCTGGATACGAAAAAGGACGTGATTGTCGATTCCAAGGTTTCGATGGCCGCGTTCTTTGAGTACAACCGTGCCGAAGACCCTGAAGTGCGCAAGGATTGGCTGAAAAGGCATATCCAGAGCCTGGAACAGCACGTGAAGGAACTTTCCGGCAAGAAGTACGAAAACTACGTGAAGGCCCCCAGGGAAACTATCGACTTTGTGATTATGTTCGTGCCCCGCGCCGATGCCCTTTGGCGGGCGCTGGCCGAAAAGCCCTCGCTCTGGCGTGAAGCCATGGAAAAGGGCGTGTATATTGCCGACGAGCAGACCCTATATGCGGCCCTCCGCATTATCAAGCTGACTTGGCGCCAGGTGCAGCAGGCGCAAAACCAGCAGAAGGTCTTTGAACTTGCAAACGAAATGCTCAAGCGCGTGGGCATGTTCGTAAAGCAGATGGGCGATGTGGGCAAGGCGCTGGACAATGCCCAGAAGGCATATCAGAACGGAATGTCGAAATTCGCCGAGAAGGGGCAGAGCGTGCTTACCACCTGCCGCCAGCTGGAAAGCCTGGGCGCAAAGCAGGACAAGAACAATCCGCTCCCGACCGAAATCGAGGTCATCGAGATGCAGGGCAATCCTGCACAGAATTAAGAGTGAAAACGTCTCCTGGTGCAAAAAGGGTTCCCTGCCTAGCGGGGAACCTTTTTGTATAAAGCGAGTTGAACGCGCTATTTGCCCTGTGCGGTGGGCTTTGCCTGGACAGCAAGAACTTCGCTTTCGGAAAGCTTGAAGATACGGGTGACCTTCTCGATGGAATCGCCCTCTGCAAGCGAGGCCCTGGCCATCTCGAGGCGTTCTTCGTTAGCCTTCTTGCGTTCTTCTGCGGCGCCTTCAGTTTTCCCTTCGGCGAAACCTTGGGCGCGGCCCTCGGCACGGCCTTCGGAAAAACCGATTTCGTGTTCAGCCTTCAAGTCCGTCATGTTTTTCGCCTCGCAGTTGAAAAGTTCCTCTACAAAGTTAATCAATTTCACGGAATCGAGCAAGCGACGGAATGTTTCGTTCTGCATAATCTTTTCAGGAACGGGTTCCTCCTTGACAATCACCTTAATGGCACGGAGCCACTGCGCCGCCTCGGAGTTGTCGTTTACGGTGACACCCGCCTTTTCAAGCTCGAAGAACTTGTCGATTTCCACAAAAACCTTCTGGATCTTGGGGAAGAACTTCCTTCCGTTGCACATTTCGTCAACGTGATGGATGTACTTCTGCGGTTCCTCGGGGAAAAGCTCGAAATCCAGGAGCCCGAGGAAGTAGATACGCGGCAGCTCGTACTTCTCGCTGGTGTGCACCTGGTTCTCGATGACGCGGGAGATGTAGTATTCCACGCGGTCGCGGAAGAAGTCGTCGCCCTGCTGCTGGACTTCCACCAGCACCTTTTCGCCGGCGTTCGTGGTGCCGATGATGTCCAGAATGCAATCCTTCTTGTTGAAAACGCCCGGAAACTCCTGCATTTCGAGGGTGATGTCCCTGATGGCGTCGTCGCCCTGCAGACCCAGCATCGCATTCACGAGCGAGATGAGAAGCGAGTGGTCCTTTTCCTCGGCGAAGACAATCTTGAAGATGCCATCACTGAGGATGTAGGCGTACTTGTAGAGCTCCTGATACTTAAGGAGGTTGCTCTTGTCAATTTCCATCGCCTTGAGCAGGGAGTAGTGTTGTGTGCGGTTCATATTTTTTCCGTTTGTTGAAGTTGCGGTTTTGGCTTGCAAACGGAAAATGCCGGGACGTAGAACACCTGCGGCACCAGACGGTTGCCGCTCGCAAACCAGTTGAATGACTGATTTTTTCAGAAATCTTGGTGGCTCGGTCATGGCAATTCATGTAAACATGATTGCCGCGACACTCGCCTTGACAGATTTTTACGTCCACCTTTACGGCAGACGGTGCTCTACGTTGATAGCCACAGGGCCGGTTCCCTGCAGGGCAACTGTCGCGATTTGCGGATTGTCAAGTCCACAAAGGGCAATGACCTCAAGCAGATAGTGAAACTTCCTCCCCGGATCGTGTCAAGTCGAGTGTCGCGGTATTAAGCTTGCTTAATGCCATGACTGAGACGCAGACAGAGACGCCAAAGGCGTCCATCGAGTACGCTGTCAGAAGGATTGTCGGAATCTACTGAAATGAATATACAAACTTTTGCAGAAGATGGCAATAGGGCGGCTTTGCCTTATTAGTACCTTCCCAGTACAATCCGCTGGTTGGGGCAGTCGACCAGCACCTGGAACTTCTCGTACAGCCCGATGCCGATGACGCCGATTGCACCGTCCGCCTGGACATAGCGATCTACCTTTGCAGGCTGGATGCCGAAGGGAATGTCCACCGATTCTCCGCCAATCTCTACGGGGAGATTGAAGAGCTTGACCTCGTAGCGGCCGAGGTCCGGGTGTTCGTCAAAGACGGAGCCGGCTTCTGTCCCCGTCGTTGCGATGGACTCGGTGATGTAGTTCGCGATGCAGGCCCCGGAGTCGAAGACCATCTTGCGCTCGACTCCCGCGATTTTCATCGGGATGATGAGCCTGGGCGACACGATGCTGCGGAGCAGGGGATACTCGGCAATGGGGTGGACTACCATGATGTCGTCGCCCTGGTCGGCGACCATTACGGCCTTTTTCCTGTAGTCGAACAGCACCTTGTGCCGCGCGAAATACTCCAACCCCCAGAATTCGTCCAAGGTCGGGTCCACGAACCCGCGCGCCCCTTCGAGATGTTGGCGCAGTCCGGGGATTCGCTGCATGTTCTTTTCGTTGATGTCGACCGGGCAGCCCGTGTCGATAAGGATGCGCTTGCCGTTGTCGGTGACGATGATGTGGCCCTTGATAAGGTCGGCGTCGAGGATCTTTACCATGAAAACTCCTTGGAGATAGGTTCTACCTTTAATATATCGCTAGAAGGGGAGGATATGTAAAGGAAAAGCCGCTAGGAATGATCTGGCGGCTATTTTGTATTATGTCTGACTTTAATGTTCTGTTGGCGTCTTTCCCGTATATTTTGAGTCTGCGAACATATCAGTTGTGTCTGTATCGCTAGAAATATTCCATGTACTTAAATCGCCATCAAATGCTGAACCATAAAACATCCTGCTCATATTCCTGACATTAGACACGTCCCATTTGCTGATGTTACCAATGAATTGACTGTCTTTGAAAAGTTCGCGCATGTCTGTTACATTAGATACATCTATAAAATTCAAATCAGCAGATTTACCCAGAACATCAATAGCCTCTTTTACTATTTCTTTTATATTTGAGTCATTTGCAAAATATCTTTTTATTGAGGGAAGCATTCTCTTCGGATAATCGTTTGAAAGAAAGGTGTAGCTTTTGTATGCTTGTAATGATATTTCCCATTGGTTCAAATTTCCTTTAAATAGCGAATCATAAAACATCCTGCGCATATTTGTCACATTGGATACATTCCAATGACTGATATCACCATTTTCTCCAGTAAAATCGGAATGGGAAAACATGCTTCCCATGTTAGTCACGCTAGACACATCCCATTTACTGATATCGCCATTAAAGGAATTGTTCTCCCATTCGCCCAATCGCAATATTTTGCCTTCAAAAAGGTGGCTCATGTCAGTAACATTGGATACATCAATAAAATTTAAATCTGCGTTAGGCCCGTATTTCGCGACTGCCAAATAAACAAGGCCCTTAAGGTGAGTCCCATTTTTTGCTACGATATTTTTGCCTGACACATCGAATTTTTCAAAAGACGGTATTTGATTATTTTTTTCTAGCAAACTTTTTCTGAACATGTCTACAATATTTGTATGTTCAGAGACTTTCCAATTGCTAATATCTTGTTCAAAGACAGATTCTTCAAACATTTTGGACATGTTTTCTACATTAGACACGTCCCAATTACTTAGGTCTTTATTGTATTTGGAAGCGGCGAACATTAGATACATGTTTTTTACATTAGATACATCCCATCTACTTAAGTCGCTATTGAATTTAGATTCGCCGAACATGGCGGCCATATTCTGCACATTTGATACATTCCAGTTGGTAAGATTTCCCTCAAACAGAGAATAGCAGAACATAGAGTCCATACTTTTTACATTGGAAACGTCCCACAGACTAATATCACCATTGAATTTTGTAGTGCAGAACATAGAATCCATGCTGACGACGTTAGATACATCCCAATCGCTAATATCTCCATTGAATGGGCTTGTCTCAAACATGTGATCCATATAATTGACATTGGATACAATCCAATTTCCGATGCCACCATTTTCTCCAGTAAATTGAGAATGAGAAAACATGTAGTTCATGTTCGTTACATTGGATACATCCCATTCGCTGATATCACCATTGAACGGACTGTCTTTGAAAAGACCGCTCATGTCCGTCACTTGCGACACATCGATGAAATTCAAATTACATTCATATCCTTTTTCTCGGATTGTCGCATAGACTATGCTGGCTAATTGTTGTTTGTTACATACAACAATTTTTTTATTACTCTCTAATAATTCAGGCATTAATTTGGCTAAATCTTTCGCAAAGAGATCTCGTATTTTTTCCTGTTCCTGTTATTTTTTTCTCTCCGCTTCCTGACGCGCTTTAAAACTGGTTATATTTTCTTCCGGTTCCTGTTGTTTATTTATCTCCGCCGCATGACGAGCCCTGAAGTCTGCGATAATTTTTTCATATGGGATTTGCTTTTCTTCGAGTTCGTGCTCGTGTAAGTATTTTTCAGCAACAGCCCTAATTCGCTCTCGAGCCAGTTTTTCTATTTCCTTTTGTTTGCGCTCGCGCAAAAGATTATCTATAAGAGCATCCAATTGCTCTTGAGCCTGTTTTTCCATTTCTTCACTAGACATCATTTCTTCGTTGTTTTCATTGCTCATAGTGAGCCTCCGTGGCAAATTAATAATTTTGATTTATCAAACATTGATATATATTAAAATTGAATAAAAAGCAATCCGTTTGTCCAGAAAAGGATAAATTTGGTGTGTCCGGCGCCTAGCATTTCTTGTACGAATGTTGTCCCGCACTTGCGGGCCTGGTCGACACAATTACATTTTTGCGCATTCTCCTTGGTCTTTATCATCCAAAACCTCAAAATGCCATGGCGCACTCGATGCTATATCTCTTTTTTGGTCATTGCATGGCCTTTTATGGGTTGGGGCAATCTTTTTCCATTATTTTTATTTAAATTACAATCAGATAGAGTATAGTTCTTGTGGTGCGTCAGGAGCTTAACTCCATTATTCAACCTATTGGAGACAGATAAGGTATGGAATCGTCGTTTGCGGATAATCGGTCGAGGTGCCGGATTACCAAATACCAGGCGAAATATTTTGCCAATTTGCTGTCTCTAAAATCCATTGGCGGTGGACTTGACTGCCTGTCGCAGTCACTTTTGACTGCATCTGTCGATATCAATCCACACCAAATAGAAGCGGCACTTTTTGCGTTTAAATCACCATTGTCAAAGGGAGTTATCCTGGCCGACGAAGTGGGGCTTGGAAAAACCATCGAAGCAGGCTTGATAATTTCTCAGTATTGGGCCATTGGTAAACGCAAGTTGATTGTCATTTGTCCGGCGTCTCTACGTAAACAATGGTCGGCGGAACTGTACGAAAAGTTTGGCCTTGAAAATGAAATCCTCGATAGCAAAAATTATAACGCCTACTTAAATCGTGGTTTGGCACCTTTTGCATCGAAAAAGATTATCATTACGTCGTATCCTTTTGCTGCAAAACATGCTGATTCAATCCGTGAACGCATGTTCGATTTGGCCGTTATAGATGAAGCGCATAAACTTCGTAATGTTTATAAGAAGAATAATAAAGTAGCCCAGGCGATTTCGGCATCTTTGCGTGACTCCAAGAAATTGCTATTGACGGCAACGCCGTTTCAGAATTCTTTGATGGAATTGTATGGGCTCACAAGCGTAATAGACGACAATATATTTGGTGACCCGAAGGCTTTTAGAAACCAGTATCAAAGTGCTCTTGACTTGACGGCTTTGCATGACCGCTTGCAGCCCTATTATGTGCGAACCTTGCGAAACGATGTAAAAGAATACATCAATTACACGAAGCGTTTACCAATGACGCAGAAGTTCTGCGCAACGGAACAGGAAACGCGATTATACGAAGAGGTCTCGGAATTTTTGCGCCGAGAAGACATTTATTCCGTCCCCAAGCGCCAGCGGATGCTCACGACAATGATTATCCGTAAGATTTTGGCGTCTTCTACTTATGCATTGATTGGTACGTTGCGTGCAATTGAAGCTCGCTTGCAGAAAATGTTGGAAACAGCATCGGCCAACGAACTTGATTTGTTAGAATATGCGGATGAAGATGTTATAGAAACAGCAAACGAAGACTGGGAAGATTCCGATGATTTTGAAGATGAGTCAACTGAAATAGATGAATCTAAACCGGATCCGCGTAAACTTAGAGAAGAAATAGAAACAATCGCAGGCTTTATTCAAACTGCTGAGCAAATTGCAGTCGATTCAAAAACTGGCGCTTTGTTAAAGGCTCTGCAGCAGGCTTTTGCACAAATGCCGAGCCTTGGCGCCGCTCAGAAGGCTTTGATTTTTTCTGAATCAACGAGAACGCAGAAATACCTTAAGGAATTTCTAGAAAAGAATGGGTATTCTGGAAAGATAGTTTTGTTCAATGGTTCAAATGGTTCGCCAGAGGCAAACCTGATTTACGATCAGTGGCTTAAGAAAAATGAATTCACTGGTAGAATCAGCGGAGTTCGTTCGGCAGATAAACGCGCGGCGCTGGTGGATTATTTCCGCAACAAGGCGGAGATTATGATTGCGACAGAAGCGGCTGCAGAAGGCTTGAACTTGCAGTTTTGTTCTCTCGTTGTCAATTATGATTTGCCCTGGAATCCACAACGTATAGAACAACGAATAGGCCGTTGTCACCGCTATGGGCAGAAAAGCGATGTCGTGGTGGTGAATTTTGTGAACGAAAAGAATTTTGCCGATGTTCGTGTATTTGACTTGCTCGAAAACAAGTTCCACCTGTTTGATGATGTGTTTGGCGCATCGGATGATGTTCTCGGACAGGCCGAAGCGATTGATTTTGAACGCCGTATTTGGCAGATTTATCAAGAATGTAGAACAGAAGAGGAAATTCAGGCTGCCTTCGATAACCTTCAGAATGAAATGAAGGAAGAAATCAATGAAAAGTTGAAGGATACAAAGAGTAAGGTTCTTGATAATTTTGACATTAATGTTCAAGAAAGATTAAAACTGGCGAAGAACAATACAGGTGCGTTCCTTAATCGCTACGAATACATCTTTTGGGAACTTACGAAATTTATATTGGCTGATGCTGCAAAATTCAATGACGAAGACAATTCTTTCGTCCTTGAAAAGAATGTAGTTCCTGGTGTCGCATTAGGGAAGTATGATTTGTTTTCTAAGCAAACGGATGGATTTCCTTATAGGTTGAATCATCCTTTGGCGCAGTATGTTTTGAACAAGGCTTTGACGCTAGAATTGGAATCAGGGTCAATTAGCCTGGACGAGAAAGATGCCGGCATAAAGATTGTGCTGCCTGATTACCTGAAAAATCAGTCCGGCTACATTACGCTTTCGAAAATGAAGGTCGCTTCGGTAGATGAAGAGGAATTTTGCCTTTTCACCGCTTTTACAAATGACGGCCGGTTCCTATCACAGGAAGAATCTGAAAAATTGCTTTTGTGTGGGGGAATTGAATTAGATGGCCTTGATTTGCCAGAGAGCGTACGGGCTAAACTGGATGCGAATGCGGAACAACATTCGAAGAGCAAAATTCGAGAAATCGATGAACGAAACCTGAATTACTTCGCAGAAGAAGAACGCAAGATTGATGCTTGGGCCGATGATGCGACCAAGGCGATAGAAAAGGAATTGGATACTATAAAGAATAGTATTCGCGAAAAACAGAGGCAATCTCGCTCGGCAACGAATTTGGATGAACAACGCGAAATAGCCAAAGCGATTCAAGACTTAGAATCTGCAAAACGCAGAAAAAGGCACGAACTAGAAGACCGTGAAGATGAAATCGAGGAAAAACGCAATCGCATGATTGACGAACTTGACGCTAAACGGAACAAGGATGTAACCACCAGCGAAATTTTCGCCATTGCATGGCAAACCAAGTGAGGAAAAAATGAACGAACAGACGAATGAACGCCTAAACCGTTTTATCAACCTGCTTAAGGGTATTTTTGAATTAGATAAATCCGACCTTGATTTCGGCATTTATCGAATCATGAATATTCGCAAAGAAAAAATAGAAAAATTCCTCAATGAAGGCTTACCGAAGAAAGTTGAAGAAACTTTGGCTCCGTTCGCAAGCAAGGGAAAGGACGAATTGCTGAAAAAGAAGGCCGATATTGAAAAACAGGCATCTGATTTGGGAGTCGAAATTTCAGCTATTCCAAAGTTTCGTGAGCAGTATGAGTCAATAAATCGTGAATTGGCTAGTGGAACGGACCTTTCCGCCTTGGAAACGGATGTTTATTCGGCTTTGTATTCTTTCTTTAATCGTTATTACGATGATGGCGATTTTATCAGCAAACGCCGTTACAAGGAAGGCGTCTATGCGATTCCTTACGAAGGGGAAGAGGTCAAGCTTTATTGGGCTAACCAGGACCAATATTATATAAAGACCAGTGAAAACTTCAAGGATTATGTTTTTACTGCAGGAGAATGGACTGTCCATTTTAATCTCGTAGATGCGACGACTGAGCAGAATAACAACAAGGAAACGGATGACAGCAAGCGCGTCTTTATGCTGTTTAATGAAGACGAGGAAAATTACCCTGGCGTAAAGACTTTCGAATGCGATGCAGAAAAGAAAGAGCTGATTATCCGCTTTATCTTTGATATCCCTGCGGATAAGAAGAAAAAGTTTGATGAAGAAAACTATACTCGGATTTGCGATTACATTGTCAAGGAACACAAAGAACTGATGACGGTTCTTTTGAATAATGTTTCTACAGACAAAAAGAATCCTTTGACATTAATGCAAAAACATTTGAAGGGGTATGTCGCCAAGAACACCTTTGACTATTTTATTCATAAGGATTTGGGAGGATTCCTTTCTCGCGAACTTGATTTCTTTATCAAGAACGAGGTGATGCACCTCGATGATTTGGATACGTCTAATGAAGTTCGTGTCGAAACATACCTTGCCAAGGTGAAGGCAATCAAGAAGGTCGGCAAGATTATCATTGATTTTCTTGCGCAGATTGAAAATTTCCAGAAGAAGTTGTGGCTCAAGAAGAAGTTTGTTGTCGAAACGAACTGGTGCATTACTTTGGACAAGATTGACGAGTCTTTCTACGAAGAAATCCGTAACAACAAAGAACAAGTCCAAGAATGGATTGACATGTATGCCATTGATGAGATTGCCAATGATATAGAACATCAAGAGCCATGGACGAATCCGCCAAGTATTGAATTCCTGCGACAGAACAAGAATTTGCTGATTGATACGAAGAATTTCTCGGAAACGTTTAAAGAAAAACTGATTGCTTCAATAGATGGGCTGGATGAACAATGTAACGGGCTTTTAATTAATGGAGACAATTTTCACGCGATGAATGTGATTGCGTGTAAAGAGGCTGGAAAAATAAAAACCATTGCTATAGATCCTCCGTACAATACAGAAGAAGACCGGGCAAATGGAAAATTTTGTTATAAAGATGGATATGACAACAGTTCGTGGATGTCGATGATGTACGATAGGTGCCGCATATTGAAGAAATTTCAATCATCTAATGGATTGTCTTTTGTAATGATTGGCGATGATGAATGCTATAATCTGAAATGCATTTTAGATGATATTTATGGAGTAAAAAATTTTAAGGCTAATTTTGTTTGGAATTCTAGAAAATCAAAGCAAAACGATATTGATGTTTCTCTAGCGCATAATTATGTTTTGTCTTATAGTGTGAATAAATCAAAAACAGAATTATATGGAGAGCCATTAATTGAAAGCGAATTCTCTAACCCTGATAAAGATCCGAGAGGAAAATGGAAAATTGCCCCCTTGGATGCTCCTGGAATAAGAGAACGAACTAGTTTTTATGCAATAACGAACCCAAATACAGGCGAAGAATTTTTACCTCCCAAAGGGCGACATTGGACAATTTTTCAGGAAGAGGTTAATGACTATATTGCAAGTGGACAAATATATTTTGGTAGCAAAGGCAAATCTAGGCCGCAATGGAAACGCTATTGGAGTGAGGTAAAAGAAGATTCAAAAACTGTTTCGACTATTTGGGATGAGGTTGGTACTGCTACAGATGGGACGAAAGAACTTGAAGATATATTGGGCATAAAAGCCTTTGAGACTCCTAAACCTGTAAGTTTAATAGAGAAAATAATTCAACAATCTTGCAATGAAAAAGAAAGCGTCATAGATATATTTGCTGGTTCAGCAACAACGGGTCATGCTGCTGTCAATATGAATCGCCGGTATGGAGGCGATAGAAAATACATTCTCGTTGAAATGGGTACATATTTTAATATTTCGACTTTGCCGCGAATGAAAAAAATTGTGTATTCTTCAGATTGGAAATCTGGTAAACCGCAAAATCGTAATACAGGCATATCGCAAATTATCAAGTACATGAAGCTTGAATCCTACGAAGATGCTCTTTCCAATATCGTTCTTGAAAAACCACGATCAGTCATTACAAACCTTTTTGACGATGAGTATCTGATTAACTATATGATGGATGTCGAGGCTAAGGGCAGCTTGCTGAATGTTGATGCTTTCAAATCTCCGTTTGAATATCAGATGAAGATTACCGAAAAGAACGAAAGTAAATTGCGCAAGGTTGATGTTGTTGAAACCTTCAATTATCTTATCGGTTTGACTGTAGTTCGCCAAGGAGCCACTAAGTATTATTCTGTTGTAAACGCCAAATCTCCGGAATACGAAGGTGCTGTAGAATTGACTAACGATTCTAATGGTAAATTTGCGTTCCGCCAAATTGAAGGTACTTTGCCGGATGGCCGTAGAGCCTTGGTTATTTGGAGAAATGTTGGTGACGATGTTCTAGAAAATAATGCTGCCCTTGATGCGTATTTTACCAAATATCGAATCAATCCGCAAGACCGTGAATATGATGTCATTTACGTGAATGGAGATAACAACCTCGAAAACCTCAAGACGGATTCTGAAACATGGAAAGTCCAGCTCATCGAAATGGAATTCAATAACCGCATGTTCGAGGAAAACTAGTTATGGCGAAAACACCCAAAAAAGAGCTTTCGTTTGACGAACAATTGATATTGTTTAAGTTCTTTTTAGACCAATTAGGACTTGTAGATATTTCTTCGCTTAAACACCTGAATTCTAAAGAATACGAAGGGATTTCTGACGATGGCCATACAAAGTTTCTTTTGGACATCGTCAATCGTGGCAGAATAAAAATATCAAGGGACAAATTGTTCCTTTATGACGAAAATATTCAGCGGCATACCAAACGTATTGGCGAAAAACGCGGCGGAATAGTATGGAAATATTTCCAGTATGTCTCGTTACTGTTTACGGAAATGTATTTGGATGCTTATTTTTCGGACAAGGATTCACTTTGCGAAAAACTTAATAAGTTCCTTGCTGAGCAGAAAGCGGACCGAATGCTAGAGTGCAAGGATTTGGACTTTTCGGACTTCTCGGCTGAAAAATTGAATAAGCTTGCATTCATGTGTGCAACGGGTAGCGGAAAAACGCTGCTGATGCATGTCCATATTTTGCAGTTTATGCACTACTTTGATGTTGCAAAACGTGTTAATTCAAAATTGAGTCTTAACAAGATTATTGTCTTGACGCCTAATGAAGGACTTAGCCGTCAGCATTTAGACGAACTTAAAGAGTCTTCGATTTCTGCTGCTATTTTCCGGAAAGATGGTGGGACGGCCCCGCAAAGCGAAGATGTCTTGATTATAGACATCAATAAACTTGAAGAAGAGGGCAAGGTAAAAACGGTATCTGTCGGTAGTTTTGAATCAAATAATCTTGTTCTTGTTGATGAAGGTCACCGTGGCCTTGCTGGCGATATTTGGTACGATTTTAGAACAAGGCTGTCGTCGGATGGGTTCTCGTTTGAGTATTCCGCCACATTCAAGCAGGCTTTAAAGGCGTCTTCTAAAAAGAAAGAAGAACGCCAGTTGATGGAAGATTATGGCAAGTCTATTATCATGGACTATAGCTATAAATATTTCTACAACGATGGTTATGGTAAAGATTATCGTATTTTCAACCTAAAAACAGATGAACAGGGGAAAGTCCTCAATCCTGAACAGGAGAATCTGTATCTTGCCGGTTGTTTACTTTCATTTTACCAACAGCTAAAGGTATATGACTTAAACCAAAAAGACCTAAAGAAATTCTCCATAGAAAAGCCACTTCTGGTCTTTGTCGGAAACCGCGTTGTTTCGGCAAGTTCAAAAGAAGATTTGACGGATATCCAAAAAGTTCTTGAATTTATTGACTCCTTCGTTCGTAATCCTGCTCGAGCTGCAGGGTGGATTTACTCTATATTGAATTCAAGCACTGGATTGATGGATAAATATGGAAATGAACTTTTTACTCAAACATTTAATAATCTGAAAGATATCTGGGGTCACTCTATTGACCTGGTTAGAATAGAAAAGGAATTGTTCCCGGATATTCTTAAATTGATGTTTAATGCAGATTATGTATCGGACGAACCTCGATTACATCTTGAAAACTTGAAGCAGAATCTTGGCGAAATTGGGCTCAAGATTGGCAATTCGGACAAATATTTTGGTGTTATAAATGTTGGTGATGCGGCTGGACTTTGCAATGCGTGTTCTGTAAAAGGAATGGTTGTTGGCTCGATTGAAATGCCGATGGAGTCCCTTTTCCAAACAATCAAAGAGAAAGAATCTCCGGTAAATGTCCTAATTGGATCGCGCAAATTTACCGAAGGCTGGAATAGTTGGCGCGTTTCTACAATGGGACTTATCAATTTTGCCAAAAGCGAAGGCTCGCAAGCTATCCAACTATTTGGTCGTGGCGTTCGTCTGAAAGGCTATGAAGGATGCCTAAAGCGTTCTTCTATGGTGAAGGAAAGTAATCCTCCTAAGTATATTGGTTGCCTTGAAACGCTGACGATATTTGGCGTGAAAGCTAGCTATATGGCTACATTCCGTGAATACCTGGAACAGGAAGGCGTAAAACTAAACGATTTAGTTTTCGAATTCCATATGCCTGTTTTGTCAAGATACAAGAAGGCTGAAACGAAGAAACTAAAAACGATTCGCTTACAAAAGGATAAGAACTTCAAGAAGCAGGCTAGACGATTAATATTAGATGTCCCGTCCGAGGATTTTAAGCGATATCTTTTGAAAAATAAAATCGTTGTTGATTGTCGGAGTAAAATTGAAAGCATCGATTCCTATGGTTCCATAGGAAATGTTTCTGCCGCAGTGCCTGAAAATGTATTGCCCGAAGCAGTTCTAGATTTGCTCGATTACGGAAGGATGTTCGACGAGCTCGAAATCTTCAAAAACGAAAAGAACTACTTCAATATTTGCCTTATCCAGTCAAATCTGAGAAGCATTTTGGCTATTCCTGATTGGTATGGCTTGTTGATTCCGGATAAACAGTTAGAACTAGATTCATTCAAGAAACTTGATACCATGACAGACTTTGCCATTATGGTTTTGAAGTCTTATATGGACAAGTTCTTCAAGTTTGAACGCGAACGCTGGGAATCGCAATACCTTGAATACGGCGAACTTGAAATTAATGACAATAATTTTGTTTCAGATTACTCTATTACGTATACTGTAGATAATCCGCAAAATCAGGGGTACAAGGAACTTGAGACACTCATTAATGAACTAAAAGATAATCTTGATAAATTTGATGGGATGGAAGTCCGGCAAAGACCGTTGTATGGCGGACAAATGGTGTTCTTTGATTTCAAGAATCACCTGTATGCGCCTCTGATTTATCTTAAGGCGTCTAATCTCGGAATCAAGGTTTCGCCGGTTTCCTTGAACGATGGCGAAAAAGATTTTGTCAATATGCTCATTGATTACGCAGAAGCAAAACGAGACATTTTTGAAGATAAATCTCTGTTCTTGCTCCGAAATAAGAGTAAGGTTGGCATGGGCTTCTTTGAAGCGGGTAATTTCTATCCAGATTTCATTCTGTGGATTGATACTCCTAAATCGCAGTATGTGACGTTTATCGATCCTAAAGGTCTTTTGAACATTCCCAAGGAAGACCCGAAGATTCAATTCCACAAAACAATCAAGGATTTGGAAAGCCGCCTTGCCGTGACTGCGGGCGAAAAGCCTGTTGTATTGAATTCATTCATAATGTCTAGCACCAAAGCTGCGGACTTGAAGGAACGTTGGGCTGTGACACAAGCCGAATACGAAAGCAAGAACGTCTATACCTTGGATAACAGCCAAAGTGTCGAAAAGATGATTGATAAAATATTGGCGGAATAATTTTTTTTACTGATATTTTTCCGTTAGGAACAACCCAAAAGCCCGATGAAGCTTCATTCATCGGGCTTTTTATATCAGCGTTTAATATAGCCGAGTCGCTAAAGACTAGGGAGTCTTCCCTTTCCAGGTGAAAGAAACTTTTCTGTGGATTCTTGGAAGGCTGACTTTTTTCTTGTCTATTGTATCGGAAGCAGGTTGCGGAATATTTAATTGTTGTTTAAGGTTGAAAATGTAATCGATTGCTTGTTGCGAGGGATTCTCGAAGCCGAGTTCCTTGAAAAGCGCGACGCCGTCTAAATTGCTGCTTGCATTCTTTTGTTTGGCGATGGCGCTCTCAAGCAAGTTTAATCCGGTGTCGAAAAAGGCTCTGCACCCGTTACGGCCGCCCGGTAGTGGAAGTACTTGCGAAAAGATTCCCGTTCTTTTCATCAGGACGCCCGTAGACTCGAAATCGTTTTTTGCTTTATTGTATGCACGGATGTTGGGAGCGCTAGTGCGAAAAGTCCAAATGCTTCTTAATCCCTCCACTACCTTGGATTTAGGATTCTGCAGGGCTTTTAGAGGAATGCCTGATTCGACAAGAATTCGTGCGCAGTAATGGGATGCTGAGTTGCCTTGTGCTAGGGGCGGTCTTCCTAAAACACTTTCCGCGGTGTTGATGAAGGAGGCCCACTGACTGGGGCTTAAATCGTCAAGGCCAATTTCGGAGGTGTATTCTGGCCTGATTGCGAGGTCCCAATCATCGGAGCATCTGTTGATCAGTGCGCATCGAACCAGGAATAGGGTGGCGAAAATTTTAGATTCAAATGGAGGCTCTGTTTTGTAGTAGGTGTCGCGGTCAGCGTCATATTGGTAAATGGCATTAGAAATGTCATAAGAATTCAGCTGTTCCGTAATATCCTGAATGTAGCCGCCAAGTTCGCTTATGGTTGCGTTGCTAAAACAACTCCATTTGTAGATGGGATTTTTCAGGTTGCCTGCTGAATAGGCAAGACTACTCCAATATGTGTTGATGTCGTATGACATAATGGTGATATTCCTTCTTGTTTTTCAAAAAGATAAATCAAAGAAGTCTGTTTGTCAAAACTTTTTAGAACAAAATGTATAAAAGCCCGATGACAATGAAGTCACCGGGCTTTCGTTCACCAACAACGGATAATTAAGGAAATTCTTTTTACTTGCAACCCTTCGTTGCCCAGGTTCGGTTTTTGGGGTCCTGGATTACAATCTTTTCTTTGGTGCAGTGGACAAACTTTGTGCCGTTCTTGGCAACATAGATTTTCGGTTGTGCCATAAGGGCCTCCTTTTAAAGTCTTCATTATATATATCGTTAGGAATCTTGCGAATGTAAAGTGAAAAAGAAAAATCGCCAGCCGGGCTGGCGATTCGGTGCGTTCTTAGGCGAATGCTGCGTTATCAAGCAGAACGTTCACGTATGTTTGGTACGGGATGCCTGCGGCGGCCGCTTTTCGCTTGATTGCGTCAACCGTTTTGACCTTGAGCCTTATGGAATACATTTTCTTTTCTTCCTTGGCCTCGGCTATGGCGCGGCTGATGCGGGCTATGGATTCCTCGAGTGTTTCCGATTCATGACCGCCGGTGATAATCATCGGATCTCTCATTGTTGTGTCATTTTCGAGAGCCTCAATTTCCTCTTTAGAAAGGAAATCGTCAACCAGTTTGAATCCCTTGGGCAGCTTAACCTTCTCGGACTTTTTCTTCTTCATCTTCATGCGCTCTCCTTACGGTTATCAAAGTTTTTAAATCATCAGAAACGATCAGTGTCCAAAAATGATTGTCAACTTCGGATGTGATTTTAGATACACCTTCTTTATCGGATGGATCCCGTACCAGGTCTTTTCTCCGCAGAACTTTTCCAAGCATTTCCACGGTAAAGCCTCTTTCACGCATTCTTTCAAAAGCGTGCTTTGTAATATTCATCTATTACCCTCTTTATTATAGAAAATGTATAGACGTTTGTCAATACATGTTACAATACATCAAATGAATGGGCTTCATTTGCTTTTTTTGTTTTACTATTGGGGAATTTCCACGCATTGCGTGGAAAAGGGATGCTCTTGCAGTGCTGTTGGCGGGGGTTTTCCCCGGCTAAATCCAACCCAACAACATCAACAAGAAGGTTAATGTGCCTCGTCGCGGATGCACGTACGGGCCAGAGGCCTATGCCGACTGTCACGAGGATTGTCGAAATACAAGGGTAAATATATAAAAAAAGAGCCCTTTGATTTTAAATCAAAAGGCTCTTTTTTAGCTTCTAAAAAGTCCTACCAATCCTCGTCTTCGCCGTTTTCCCATTCCTCTTCGGCGTCGGATTTCGGAATCTCGATTTCGCTCAGGAGCTTGCCCTTGGTCTTCTTGATGAAGGCTTTGGTGGTGTCCCAGTCGGCGCGCATGATGTAAATCAGGTAGCGGAGCCCCTCGTAGCATTCGATGCCCTTGTGGTTTTCGAAGAAGTCGGCGTAGCTTTCGCCTTCGTACAAGGTGTGCTTATTTACAATGTCGGAAATGACGTCTTCGTCTTCGTCCGGGTTCATGAGCTTGTCAAACACGGATTCCTTCGTCTTGTAGAATGCGGGCATGCCCTCGGCCTCCGAAAGCGTGTAGAAGACGGGCTTGCCCGTTGCGGTCTGGGGCATGAGTTCCACCTCGGCAACGAGAATGGACGGATCCGGGCCGCCGCTGCACACCTCCACGCGGGCGTTAATGATCTGGTACTGCTTTGTCTTCGGCATGTCCTGCTCCTTGTTCAAGTTTCTACTTATATATCGTATCGAATTTGCTCGATGTAAATAAAAAAGTGAAAAAAAATGCCGTGCTACCGTAACACGGCAAAATTTGGCCGCAAAAGGGGCGGCCACGGCTACGCCGCCAGGGCCATGCGGCAGTCTTCGACCAGGCCGTATTCGCTCAAGTGCTGAAGCAGCTGCTTGCGGTAGTTGTTCGTGGTGGCGCGGGTGCACCCCATGCGTCTGGCGGCTTCGGCGTCGGTGGGGTTCAGGCCGTCGTAGCAGATGTCCATGAGGGTGTCGAAGTAGTGGAGGAGCGTCGGGTTGCCCTTGAGGCTGCGCCTGATGGCATCGATGGCGTCCTTGAGGTAGACATTGTTTTCCATATCATTGGGGGCGGCGCAGTTCTCGATGTAGTCGAGAGGCTCTTCGCGGTCGTCTCTTTTGGAGTTTTCGCGCTTGTCGGTCTGGAGCTGCCATTTGACCTTGTTGGCGGTGTGTGCCATGAAGGGCACGCCCAGGGTGGCGTCGAATTCCAGGGCGC
>Ga0310694_10001765_pt1 | contig 23770 bp, 25 predicted proteins | sample 174DNAGHGhighgp2_FD_203884 | JGI IMG/M metagenome (GOLD analysis project Ga0310694, IMG submission 203884) | Sheep rumen microbial communities from Palmerston North, Manawatu-Wanganui, New Zealand - 1742 DNA GHGhigh gp2 (v2) (version 2) | ecosystem: Host-associated > Mammals > Digestive system... | reverse complement strand
CGTCTATGTTGAATGGCCGAAGGTCTTCTATCCGGAAGATATCAAGCAAGATCTCCATCGTCTGATGGAGATCGCTATGACGCCTGACCAGTCCCTGCAGGATTACCAGATACCCGTCCCGGAAACACTGGAGAGTGTCCGAAACATGACGTTCGAAACCCCGAGTGAAGACGAGATCTATCTGACGATCAACAAGAATTGTTCCCGTGCCGGACAAGAGGATACATGGACAGTCGCTTTGCTCTACGAAAGGAAAGGAATCCGATTCCTTTGGAAGAAGAGCATGGTCCGGATGGAGCTCAACGGAAAGGGCATCCGGTATTGGTTCCGTCAGATCAAGAAGTGGTATCTTGATCCGGAGAATCCCGTCGTGAGAGTGGCGAGAACTGTCCTGGAAGCTACGAAAGATCGTCCTGTCACGGACGACCTGGATTATCTTCTGAAACTAAGGGAAAAGATCGAGATGAAGACGTTGGGTGACGTCTGTATCAGGCACCCGTTCTTCGACTCTTTCCGTAAGGACTATCCTGAGTTTGATCACTGGGTCGAAGCTCATCGGGACCGTTCTGCCCTTGTCTATTCAAACAATACAGACAAGATGCTTGAACAAGGCGTCCTTGTGTTCAAACACGAAATGTTTCCGGAAGGAGTCATGCCGAGACTGTCAGGAAACTGGATCAAGATCTGCTGCCTGAAAGCTGATCCTGAGAACAAGAAGATCGGGACGGCGCTGATGCTGGCGTTGCTCGCCAGTCGACCAGACGATCGTTTCTACATTACCAGTAAGTCAGACGAGCCATGCTTTCTCGGATGGCTGGAGAAACATCGGTTCCGCTATCACGGAACATACAAGGACGAGAAAGTCTACGTCCGCTATCGACACACCCATTAAAAGGAGAAAATTCAATGTTCAACAAAACCTACTTCGCTGCCGTCCATGTGGAGGTGTAGCCATGCCTGAAACTCAAAAGATTCCTGAGTATCTGGAGAAGTTCATCAAAGACCATCTCGTTCCAGTCGGTCTGACCGGGAATGAACCCAAGGGAGACGACCTGGTCGTCTGGAATCCGGAATTCCCGAGCATCCGATTCGAAGCCCGTTACGTGATGGAGAGAGAACCAACTGAAGATCAACCACCCAGTCTTGGCTTGGATACCACCCTACAGCGGGACGACATGACCATTTCCCTATACACCCGAACATGGGAGACCTACACCCCGTGCTGGAAGATCACGTACGACACGCTTCTCGACTTGATGCGTCCGGCCATCCACGTCACGGAATGGATCCGGACGACGGACTACCGTCTCAATCTTCCCCGGGAGATCGTGTCCTTCCAGAAGGTGGAGAACATCTATGACTGGACCGTGAGAACGGACCGGGATTGCCCGGGCTGTCCATGTAAGTGGTTAAAATTCTACTACTGGGACTATTACCTGATTGACTGCGTCGTGGAGGGCAGCACGACTGTCCGGTTCTCCAAACCGATGAACGGGAAGCCGTACGACAGCAAGACATCCAGACAGTTCTTAGACGATATCCGGGCCTGGTGCTCCAACAAGGACAACGAACTGATGAAATTCTACAGGCGTTGCGTCAGCATGCCATAGGGAGAAATGCCATGTACATACTGCGAGACATCCTTGGATATCTGGTCATGATCTTTCCATGTATCATGGCCAGTTCCCGCTATCAGAAGGCTATCTGCATCTATCACGATCTAGAGGTGATCCAGGAAGAGAAGCTGGACGACAGCATCGCTCAGATGATGCGCTGGTATCTGACAACGTCCTTCCTGGGAATCTTGATCGTCTTTGGACTCCCGAACGGTCTGATCGTTGGCGGGCTGTTCGGTATCATCGAAGTGGTCATCACGGTCTTCTGGACCATTTACGTCGACTGTGGCTTCTTCAACCGCCCGAAAATAACCAGCTTCCTGAAGAACGCCTATGTGAAGAGCTGCATGGACCAGGTTCACACGGGCGTTGTCACCAGGAAGGACGTCACTCTACCAGACTATGACACGTTCAAGGAATCCTACCTTCAAAAGGAAGAGACCATCATGGAACATGCCAGAGACTACTGGGAGATCGATGCCGTCTCCAAGCGGACGTTCATCCTCCGGATCACCGTCCCGAGAATCATCTTCTGCGAGTTTCTCACCGCGGCCCTTCATTACATTCGTACAACAAGAGCACTATAACCAAAAAGGAATCACCACCATGTCAACCATTCTAGGAAACTTCTTCAGCAGCATCACCCTCCACATCAAGGCCGTATTCCGTGGATTCACGAAAGGAGTCAACGGGAAACGCGTCATCGAGAAGACGGAACTGTCCCTGGACGAATATGAAGCCGGCATCAAGGAAATGGAAGAGGAGATCGCCATCACGATGTTCCAGCTTCAGAAGCTCGAATCGGAAAGAGCGGATATCCTTGAAGAAAAGAAACAGGCGGACGAGGCGTATGAAGCCGCCAAACACGCCATCCCTGGCCCGGATACGTCTGAAGACGACGAGACCGTCCGTTATGCCGTCTCGGCGAAACGAAAGGCGGCCGCGCTTGCCCGTCGTCTGCAGCATACGGACCAGACCATCGCCAAGCTTACGGAGGCGAAGACATCGTTCTATGCATCCGCAAGGGAAGCCTGGTCCATCCTCGAGGAGAAACGCATCGATCTGGAAACCTACAAGTCGGAGCATGCTCAGGATGAGATGATGGAACGTCTCGGGCAACCCGCCAAGAACCTCGACATGTCGTTCAACATCCTGGATGACATGAGCGCTCTCCGGAAATGCCGGGAGGAAGTCAAGAAGGCACTCTCCGACGTCCGTCCCAGGAGCAAGACGACCGGGGACGACTATGACAAGCTCGCCAAGGAAGTCCTGGCCGAGATCAAGTAACGATTCAACTGCCTCTGCCGGACGCACGTCATGGTGCGTCCGGCTTCAACCATTTATCTCAAGGAGGGAACATGTTGCGTATTTTCAGAAAGCCAGTCATCTGGCTGTTATGGTTCTTCAGAAGAAGGCCATCCGGGATGGTCCGTTACACGGCCCTCCGTATCGAGGAAATCCAGGAGAACCTGGACGACGAGGAAATCAACCTCAATGCGTTCCGAGACAAGATGTATCTTCTAGAAGGATCCGCCGGGGCGGCATCCGAGCAGATTTCCAGTGCACGGTCGGAATATGACAAATCCATCCAGGACGCAAAGGGAAACCCGAGCGAGCTGGCCAACCTGGTCGCGGCGAACTTCTACCAGTGCTATGACACGGAGGTCCGTCGGTTGGACTTTCTCAACCAGACCGTCAAATTGTATAGAGCCGCCTACTCGCGGGCAATAGCGGATCTTCGATTAAGAACCAGTAAGCTGACGGCATTGAAGGCGAAAGTCTCCCTGATCAGAACGAAACTGTCCATCAAGTCGGATATTCCGGAACCCGTTCAGAAAGAAAGTATCGACGAGCTCCTGACCGCCACGAACGATCTGCTGACAAAGCAGGCCATCCGGGAAGAGGTCCATGCGGAGCTGACGAAGTTCCGGACACCAGGCAAGATGTCCCTGGAGGATGCCTTGAAACATGTCAATCAGGACCTTGGAGGTGCCGCATGTTCGTCTACTTGATAGCCGCTGCGTTATGTATCTCGGACATTGTCTTCCTGACCAACCTTTCGAAGAATCTCTACACGGTGTACTACATCACCATCCTGACGGAAGACGAGGTGGAGAGCATCGTCACCACGTCGACCTTGATCGGATTCTTTACATGGATCATCTGTTCGCTTGCGGCGCCCATGGGAGACATGGCCGGATGCATCCCGTTCGTCATCATCGTCTACATGGTCCAGACCGGCTTGCGCGCCATGATCATGCATGGAAATCGTATCGAGGTGGACGGATCCCTCCGTAAATCCATCCGGAAGTCCCTCCAGAAAGAGAGCGACGAAGTCAAACTGCATAAATTCATCTCCGGGAAACCTGGGCAATATGGCGAATACCTGTTCCAACGGACCCATCCGGCAGAACCGGACAACTACAAGCTACGAGACGTTTTCAGAAACAAGACCAGGATGTCGACCGCAGACGTCCTAGCTGTACGGATCCTCGCCATTGTGGACATGATGATTCTCGTGGCGATGGCCTTCGCCTCGAAACGAATCGGAAACTGGAACATTTAACATCAAAACCAAAAAGGAGAAGCTATGAGTGAAGAAGTCATTTTCCAGGACTTCCTCCGGACTATGTATCCGGTGGAGGCCATCGGTCCAGTCTGGATCGAAAGCCTGGCCCTGATCGGGCTGATCATCCTCCTGATATGCATCGGAGGGGAGATCGTTAAACGTTATTTCCAGCCGAAATTTCTCTCGGTGTTCAAGAACCGGCAGATTGCCGGGTTCGGGTTGATTGTCTTCATCATTCTAGGACTGCTTTCCCACGGCATCCGTGGCGTCGGCTATGCCAACACCCGGGAGAAGGCTTTTCTGGAAGATCCATCCGATGAGAAACTTCTCGAATATGTCAAGATGGTCGACACCAGCATCCGGAATCGCAATCCGAAATGGAGGAAAGATGAAATCATTCGACCCGAAGACAACTGAAGACTGGAAGGAGATCGACGCCAAGATGGCGGAGATTGGGTTCTCCCCGGAGGAGGACGCATCCGTTTTCGACCGCCAGTACAACCATAAGGACGTCGGGATCTATGCCTCGGTCTCGCCGTACTATCTGGACAACCGAATCCTGTCCGTCAAGACCAGGTTCTACTGGAATCATACGGATTTTATATTCGAAGTTGAGAAAGACACTTATGCGAACGAGATCAAGGATCTGGAGAAGATCCCCATCCTGGAGATGCTCCAGGACGTCGTCAAGACGTTCGACTGGATCAGAGAGCATCCATTCCCGATCAGCGTCCCGGATGACCTTTCCGCCGTGGCCGTTCTCGGATACAGCGCCAGGAGGAAGATCAAGAACTACACCTTTGTCCGGGGTCTCCGGTTCGAAATCACGGATGGAGGGGTCCGAGACGTGTCGGCTCATCCGGAAGGTGTCATCTCCCTGACCTATGTCTGCGACCTGCCGATGTCGCCGGATCCGCAGTTCTGGCAGAACATTCCATCCCGTGAGATCACGCCGACGGGCCTCAAGGCCTTCTACCAAAGCATCATCGACTGGGCGAGCCTCCCGGAGAATCCTTATCGGCTCGCCCAACAAGAATTAACCAAACGGAGTCTCTCTCATGACGAAAGCGGAAAAACTTCAGAATGAAGCAAAGAAGTATCTGGAAGACCAGGGATTTCACACAAGCTTCCAATCCGAAGGCGACATCTCCATGCACAATCCCCACATCCCGTCAATGACCGTGCATCTCGATAATGACGAGAAAATTCGGTTCCAGCTTGACTGGGACATCTTTCGGAACCACCATATCAGCTATGGTGAAAAACCGTTTGACATGGATTCGTACATGTCCGTCCCGAAACGGTTCAAACATGTTTTCAACCATGCCGTCATCATGCTGGACTTGATAGCGTGGTCCGACATCAGGGCGGACGAAAGGTCCTTCCTCCGGAATGAAACCATCGGACACATCGGCATCGAATCGTTCGGATCGCCTCTCGTCTACAAAGACGAGGATCTCGTCCTGAAGTTCACGCTTCAGAACAGCGAGATACTTAGCCGTCCCGTCATGGGATTCCGGTACTTCTTCAATCCATTCGGGGATATGTACTTCACCCAGAACCTCAAGCCAGGGCAACTGGTCGTCTTCATTAGTGATATCCGCAAGATGCAGGATGAGATCCTGCACTGGTGTTCACTGCCGGACAACCCCTTCCGGAAACTCCGGTCGAACTGCATCTTCCAGTTCACCAATTGACATATGGAGGACACCCATGCAATTCTGGATCAAGTTCATTCACGTCGCCGTTCTATCCGGATGGCTCATTTTCACGGTCCTGTCCGCCGTCCTGTTCAAGCTGGACTACATGGATGTCCCCCGTCCGAAGAAGGCCCTGATCGCACGCGTGTGCATCTGGGCGGTCGTGACGACCGCCGTCGGGGTCCTCTTCTGGATACTTCCGGCGCTCAAAGTCGGCATCGAAAACACATAACCAAAGGAGATCTATGACATTTCTCGATTTCGACCCGATACAAGGGGCTTATCTGGATTACGTGGTCCCGTGCGGTAGAGTATACGCCATTTCGGCACTGGTGCTGGTGGCTCTACTCGCCGCACTGGTCGCATTGTACCTCTACATCAAGAAAACCACGAAAAATCCGGAAGTCATTCACGAATTCATCTTCTGCGCAGCCCTTGTCAGTCTTTTCCTGATCGTCATGGGAGGTATCAAAGTCCACTTCGAAGTCCGGGAGCACCAGGAGGCGGTCATTCGACGGAACCCGGAACTACAGGTATTGTACGACAACTTTGTCTGGGAAATCCAGAAACAAAAACTAGCCGTAAGAGAGGCTAAAAGAAGAACAAACAGGAGTAGCATCAATGGAACAAAATGAAGTCAAAACCGACAGCAACGACACCACCAGTGACGCCGCCGCGATGTCATTCGACGGAGACGATCAGGGGAACCCGACCGAACTCCGGCTCATGCTGCTCTTGTGGTTCAAGCTGAACGGCATGCTGCCGATCTGGAACGACAGGGAGGAGGATCCCCAGTTTGTCACAAGGGATTCCGTCCCGGAAGGAAGTCCGGTGGAGTACACCTACGGGTTCTACACCATAAACGGACGACGGGATCCCCGCACGCCTTCCGAGACGTATTGAGGGACATCACGAGAAACCATAAGGGAAACCCAAAAGATCCACACCCCACCCGGACGAACCAACGTCCGGGTGGGGTGTGTTTTCTTTTTTCAAAGCATGGACCTGTTGTCCATGCCGGGACGGGCGACCCGTGCCAGCGGCATGGCGTTCGCGTGCGGGTTGAAGGGATCCCTGCCATACTTTCTCGGAGGACAGCAGGCGAAGCCCATGACATAGTCGAACAGCTCGTCGGCGTCCTGCTCCGTTGAGAGCTTGACCTCTTTCCGATTGCCGATCACGAGGTTCTCCAGACAGACCCTCAGGTTGTTCACCTCCTCGGTGTCGGCCCACTCCATCATGTGGGTGGACCCGACCCGTGCGAGGTCCCCGAATGGCTGGGAGATGGCGCGTTGCACCAATCGGCACTTCACCTTGTACTGCCGGTCGGAGACCGGACCATGATCGAGGTGCTGCAGGATCGTGTTCGGCGCACCTACCTTGATGTCAGGCCCATAGGCGTACTGGGTGAGAAGGCTCCTGTTATAGGGGATCAACGGGAAGTTCCGCATGACGTCCTTATACAGAAGCAGCCACCAGAAGAGGCAATCCCCGAACCCTACCGAACAGGTCGGCAGCTCATCGTGGATGTAGTGGAAGAATTCCGCCGTCATGCCAAGGCCGAAGCCCTGCCATCCGGAGTGCTTCGATTTGGTCATGGCTTTCTGGCCCGTGGATTGCATGAGCTTGTACGCCTTCGCCTCGTGAGAGTCTCCAGTGTAGAAGCAATGCCCCATCGGGGAGATGACGTCGTAGACGTCCAGGGCTCTTGAGATCTCGGCCAGGCTCATCTTGTCGACATAGACGGTATCGATGTCGAGGAAGAGCAGCTTCTTGATCTCCGGGTAGACGGAAAGGACAGAAGCCGCTGCCGTATTCCACAGCGGCTCCTTCAGGAAGAAGTTTCTATGGTTCGGATCCGAACAATCGATGTGCTGGTAAAGCACGTTTGGATAAAACCCCGTTTCATCCAGGCGGTACTTGCCGTCCAGGGACCCCTCCATGAGACCGATGACTTTCGGCTGGGGGTTCATGGTCAGCAACTCATCCAGACATTTTCGTGCGACTTCCAGACGAGAGGGATCGCTTCCATAGAAACAGAGAATGACGGCCAGGTCGTCTATGGTGACCTTGGCCGTGAGCGGGGAATCCTCCGTGATGAGGGGATTCCCCGTCGGTGCATTGACATAGCAAAGGACCTTCTTGAGAAGCGTATTCCCTCTGTCGGGATATTCCTTTGGTATGTCGATCGGGACGCCCCGGTTCCGATCCATTCTCTGGAGGATCCGGTTCCGGGTGTCCACGTCTGTCGTCACGGGATCGTAGGTCCCGCGTGTATTCGTGAAGACAACAGCCATTTATTTTTGTCCTCTTCTAAATTAAGGTTCGGTTCCAGTAGGAGCGATAATGGACAACTTGACAATGCCGCTCGCCGTGGCGTGACCGATATTGACGCTCGCTGTAAACGGCAGGTCTCGTGTCGCAACCGGGGCGGTCGCCAATACTGTGATTGTTCCGTCCGTAGTGAAGGAGACGCCGATGCTGTCCCATTCCTGACTGGCCGGCTGGTAGAAGATCTGCTCACCGAGCGAATGCGTCAGATTGAGATGGAATACCGTCTCTTCTCCGGCATTTGCGGTCAGGTTGATGGTCGTGTTGCCGTTGTACATGCTGAAGTCGATGTAGTCCGGGTCGTAGACCGTCAAGACAATCGTCCCGTCGGCGGACACAGTATTACTGCTGGCGTATGCTTTGAACGGAAGATTGTAGACGCCTATTGGGAGGTTGCGGGGAACAGTCAGGATTCCGGTATAGGAGGTCAACGATACCCGGTTCTGATAGGCAGAGGGGATAGCCGACTTGTTCAAGTTCGTGTAGTACATCTGCGATCCGTCCGTGCAGGACAAACTGAGCGTGAATGTCTCGTCAGGGGACGACTGGGAGCTGTATTGCTTCTGGAAATAGATCGTGTGATCCTCGCTTGTCGGATTCTCCGGGTCGAACACGATATAATGCGGGGCCAGAAGAAAAACAAGCGTATACGTGGCTTCCTGGCATCGCGTCCCTGTTACTTTCATCGTTGCCTCGAACCTTCCGTTGACTTTCGGGACTCCTGTGAAGTTCACCTTCAGCGTCGTCTTGTTCGTTCCGTTAGTTAGAGTGACGGTCGGGGGCTCGATCCCTTTCGGAAGACTGGACAGCATCTCGCAGCTTAATCCGGCGTTTGTATGGCCCGTGTAGAAGGAGATCGATCGGCTGAAAGCGCTCTCCTTGGTTCCTGTCATCGACAAGGCCGATGACCCGTTGGACAGATAGATGGTGTCTTTCAGGTCGAAGACGATGTCCACCGGGACGGTGGATGCCAAAGCCTCTGTCCCGCAATTCACTCGAATCGTGTAGGGAGTCACATTGTACGCGGTGACCTGTCCGCTGATCGTCCCGTCAGCCGCCAAGGTCAGCCCATTGTAGGTATAGGGGATTGCCTGTCCGTCGATCGTGTAGGTGATCGGATAGTTCCCGGCGGACGCCCCAATATTTACCGGGGTGATGGTGGAGCCCTTTGATGACATGATCGTAATCTTCGGTTCGACCGTAATGCCTGTCGTCTTTCCGGTACATTCCCATATGGAGTCCTGGACTTTGATGAGGTAGATGAACGTGACAGACCTCGGGACAACACTATCAGCCTTTCCGAAAGGATTCTTGGCTGAGCTTAGGTACCGGTTGTCGGTGCCGGTGGCGCCATTGGCCGCATTGAACTCTAAGGAGAAACTATGGTCGACATTTCCTTCGTCGCCGGCGACAGTGGTTCTGATAGGGTCTTGAGATCCATTAAACGCTCCGGTGGCCAGGATCTGACTGGACCCTCCGTCACATGGAAAGTGACCGAGCCTACCAATGATATTCGGAAGACCGGCGTCAATGTACTCGCCTGGATTCTGGATGACCCCCTGCGGGTACCGGCCAAGCATGTTCGGAGTGGCCAATTCTCTTGTCAGAGACTCGTCTTCCCGGTTTTGCAGGGTGTAGACATTTCCATCGCAGACTCTCCAGTCCTCCATGGTGCCTCCCTCCTCACAGGCAGAAGGATCCCCGTACCAGAGAATCACGGTACTGACAGGAAGCAGGAGATCGACTTTCCGGGACGTGGCGGTGACGCGTTCATCGAGAGACCCGACCCGTTCTCCGAGCTGTGTATCCGCCGCTGCGAACTCCTGCCGGATCGTATCGTGATCCTCCCAATTGCTCGCGACGTCTTGCTGAACAGCCTGGACATCCTGGCGGAGGGATCTCTGATCGGTCCAGTTTCCCTCCAAATCCGCCGCAATTTGGTCCACCCGATTCACCAGGTTCGTGTGATTTGCGTTGATTGTCGAGATAACGGAGATGTACGTCGGGGAATCGCTGTTGGCGCTGATGTAGTCCAGACTGCCGCCGATCATGTATTTCCGGAATTTCACGTAGTCGTTGTTCAGGTTCGTTATCGTGGCATTCATTTGGTTCATGCCGTTCGTCACGTCGGACCGGAGGCCAGCCAGGGCCGTCTGCAGCTCCTTGATGTACTTGGCGAACTGCATCGGGCTGACGATCGTCCAGTCTTCAGTCGCGACCTGGTTGTCGGTCCCAAAGTTAAGGACGATGGCGTCCAGGTTTTCGTTCGTGACAAGTTTCACACCACCGAGAGCCCGGACCGTCGCATGAGGCAAGGTATAGGACTGGCTGTCCAGGATGCGTTGGACTTCGTCCAGGATGCCGGTGATCATGCCGTCCAGCTGCTTCGGGGTGACCGCCCGGTTGTCCACGGTCGTGCCCTGGAAGACATCGGCGTCCGTGGCGATCTGGATGTAGCCTTTCTGCAGTTTGGTCGCTTCCGGAGGTGTTACCTGGATGACAGCGTTGCCCGCCACGCCAAGCAGCTTGCCATTAGTCAAAGACTCGATGCTGACGTCCGCCAGGTCGATGATGCGGATCGGGTCCTCCTTCAGACGATACCGATCCAGAATGTCGTGAAGAATCTTCCCGTTGAAGACATAGTGGTTGTCGTTCTTGTTGTCGAAGTCCGTCACGCTGGCCAGGACACAAAGACCACGGTTCAGATGAGTGGCGTTGTCATACTGGACATTGGTCGCCGACAATGTCGTCGGATACCATTGCTGGGCGTTTGCCGACCAGAGCAGAGCCTGGTTGTTCGCAGACGGAGTCTCCGCCACGTTCTGCAGCTGTTCCACCTTGTGATTGTGGGTGGCGCTGGCATAACCGGTCAGCACGTCATGCAGGACAGAGGCGGTGACCGCCAGGCATCCCCAGTCGTTGTTCCGGACATTGCTGACCGTCGCCAGATAAGACCCGCCAAGACGTTCCGTCGTGGCTTCTGGAAGGATATAGGTAATCGGTGTCAGCTCTCCGACAGCTTGCTGGAGATCCACTTTCTTCAGATACTGGGGATGCGGGTCATCCGCTGTCAGGTGTGCATCGAAGTCGTTCCGTATGTCGGCGATAGTGGACAGTAAGGTGTCATGGTTGATTCTCGCCCACATGCGATTGCCGGAGAGATCCTCTGAACAGACATAAGACAGGATAGTGTTGTACTCATCCAGAATCGGGATGCTTCCGGAGACGGTTCCCGATCTCTGGACGGTGTAGAGGGACGTGGACCCAAGGGACGGATCCACTTGGTTCAAGGTGACACCCTGGCCGTTCTGGCCGACGACCGGCACGCAGACCGTGCCTTGGCCGTTGTATTGCTCCAGGATGATCTGGTCGCCAAGTCCGACCGTGGCTGGATCCGGCAGGATGAGGATGAAGTTGCTGTAGGAGTAGTAGGTCGTGCGGGTCTCCGCGTACCGGTTGGATGTCAGTCTCACCCGGTTGTTGGAGACACCGCCGACCCAGGCGGGTATGTTCAGGACATGGGACCAGTCGATATAGAGATTGGTCATCATGTCCACGGTCGTGTAGAGCACGATCCAGGTCTGATTGACGAAGTCCCTCTGGAACAGGATTCCGCCACGGTGCGCTTCCGGGACCGGATAATTCTCGTCCATGGAGGCGTTGGCGACAGATGCCAGCCGCATCGGCTGGGCGTCCGAGACCATCTCCTGATAGGTCTCGTATTTTCTGATCTCCCCGGTGACGATGGCGCCTGCCGGAGTCGCGATCATGCTGATGTCCTGGGTGGCCTTCGGGGCCCCCAGATCGCGCGTGGCGCGGTTTCTGATTGGTATTCCAGGCATGAGTAGTCTCGCTCTTACTATAGGTTAAAATATACAGGGTAGCAGCATAAAATGCCTTTTGCCATAAGGTCGAAATCTATATATAACGATTATAGACAGAGTCCTTGAAACCATAACCCACTTAGGAGAAAACACATGTCGAAACCCAACTCAAGCAACGTCGTCGTGACAGAGGATCCGAAGACGCATGTCATCACGGTCAAAGGGGTGATGACCGTCCCGCCTCAGATGAAGGCATTCGTCGAATCCAGCACAAACCCAAAGAAGAAAAAGGAAGACAAGAAGACCAGAACTGCGCACAATCAGACAAAGACCTTCCGAAGGAAGAGAAAGCAACCCACAAGGCCGTCAGGATCATCTTCCGTCATCTACACCGAGCATCCGCAAGTCGCATTCCGGGTGGTCAATCCGAAGCGCGGGAAATATACCATCGTCTGCGACGAAAAAATGGTGGATGTTGTCCGTACCATCAACGAGTTCGGTGTCAGAACGTTTTTCTCATGTCAGGGAGACGATGACAGAGCCGACAGTTCCGCCTATCTTGTCACAGAGTATCCGAACCAACGAGACTTCAGAAAAATCGTCCGGGTCCTGGAGGACCATTGGAAGGACCGTTTCATCACCATAGAGATCGACAGCTTCAGCAGACACCTCCGGATGGTCTTCCGGGCGCACCATCGCGTCCCGAACGATCTGACGTATCCGGAATGTCCGGCCATGCCGTACATCTATCTGCATCGTCCGGACGACGCGTCCCGCTGGGACGGATCCGAATGGGAGGAAGGAGGCAACCATGTTCAATGACGGAATCACCGTTGTCGTCGGGCACACAGCCAATGAGGCCTACCGGGACGCCCAGTACAACGATATCGAATTCATGGATTTTCCGGAAGGCCGTCTTCACCCCATGGATCAAGTCCTGAAGGGAAAGGCGATCGTGGAGGAACATGTCAAGACCGGAAAGCCAGTCAACATCCGGACCTTCTCCCCGGAGATTCTCCAGTCCATCAATTTGCACACCAAGATGCACCATGTCCCGCTTCATGTGCTGATAGCGGAGACGACCGGCACCACGGAATGCACGGACGATCTGGATCCGGCATTCGAGTCATTCTGCGACGCTTTCGACTACCTGATGAAACTTCGGTCGGATCTGGAGAATTCCGACTAAGAGGGAAACTGAGAAAAAAGAGAATTACCATAACCAAGAGGAAAGCCAATGCCACAACCATCAAACAGACTCGAGCGCGAGACACGGGGTGTCTACTGCATCTATCACAGCGCGGATGACGACGGGCGCATGTCCGCCTGTATTCTGAGGACATACTTCTACGACGTCATCCCCATCATGGCGAACTACGGCCCGAAGTTGGACGTCAGTTTCATTCCGCCGAAGGCCCACGTCTTCATCGTGGACTTCACCTTGCCGGAACGGGACATGCGGGAGCTTGCCGACCGATGCCATGTCATCTGGATCGACCATCATCCTGTCTTCAAGCAGGACAGCTACCAGGAGTTCTCCGGACTGGATGGCATCCGCAGCCAGGAAAGCTCCGCCGCGTTACTCGTCTGGAAGTACATGTATCCGGACCGTCCAGCCCCGAAGGCCGTGGAGTACATTTCCGATTACGACATCTGGAAATTCTCCCACGACGAGACCCTTCCATTCCACTATGGATCGGAAGCGCTGAACTTCCGTCCCTATCGTCAGGCGGACAGCTTGACCAATATGTTCCTGGTGTCGGTGGAAGCCTCGGACTATGCGGACCGCACGGTCGCCACAGGAAAACCGATCCAGGACTACGTCCTTGAGCGCAACGCCATCATCGCCAAGATCTACGGCTTCAAGACAACGATCGCAGGTCATCCCGCCTGGGCGATCAACGTCCGGAACACGAATTCCCTTATCCTGGAATCTCTTCAAACCATAGAACCCCGCCCGGTTACCCTGACCTTTGGCTACAATGCCCGCCAGAAGATGTTCCGGGCATCCGTCTACACGGACGGAAAGACGATCATGGCGAACGAGATCGCCCAAATGTTCCGTGGAAACGGACACGAGGGCGCGGCCGGATTCGGATTCGACCCGGACAAGTTCCCGTTCGAGTTCCCGAAACCGACCGACGAGACGCTTCCGGAGGACTATGTATCGATTCTGGAGGGAATGCAGGGGCATCCTCTCATCCGGCAACATGAGGAGATGAATCTCGGCAGCCTGTTCCGGAGCTTCGGGGACTTCGTCCCGTATCACGGCCTGCAGGCATATGCCGTCAACAACCCCATGTGGACGGACACCGGCATCTACCAGACGGAACTCCACTTGAAAGTGGATATCGCGCTCTTCTGGGCGATGGCCGCCAATGGACGGTATCTGATGCGGGCCTATCCGATGGTATGGACAGGCATGTCCCTGGAGGATCTCCAGTCACGGATCCCTGGATCCATGATTGTCGGACGGTCTGTCTGGGCCTACGAGGATCGACCGCCGCACTACGATGCGGAATGACAACATATATAACACCTATAACACAACCAAACGAAAAAAGGAGATAATCATGGGCACGACAGTAGCGAACATCATACCGGAAGACGAGCTTCCGGTTGTCAAAACCGAGGACATCGATCCCGATCACACGATCGGAGGAGACATCCCAGAAGACGAAGGGAAGGAGGATACCGACAACACCTACGAGGATGACGTCAACTTCATCACAGGTCCGGACGGAGAGGTCATTCTCCCGGACGAGGAGGATCATGAGGACGACGACGTTGTCGAAGATGATGACGAGGAGGCCTTCGACGTGGACACGGACGACGATGAAGATGAGGACGACGAGGACGAAGATTTCGATGAAGACGCCGCCTTCGAGGAAGACGACTATGATGACGGGGAGCAGTTCCTATGACAGATGAAGAGAGGATCACGCTTCTCCAGAAACGGATCCAGGAATACAATGACGCCTACTACAAAGGGTCGGAGTCCATGGTCTCGGACCAGGTCTATGACAAGCTGGTGAAGGACCTGGAGGCTCTGGAAAAGCAGCATCCGGAGCTGGCGACGAAAGACAGCCCGACCCAGAAAGTCGGGGACGACCGGAAGGCCGGGTTTGTCAGCAAGCCGCACAGCATCCCAATGCTGAGCCTGGAGAACACCTACAACCTGGACGAAGCCGTCAAGTTCACGGAAGACGTGAATGCGCGGCTCGGCGGTCCACAGACCTACGCCGTGGAGTACAAGATCGACGGACTCTCCATATCCCTGCGGTACGAGTTCGGCGTCCTGACCCAGGCGCTAACCAGAGGAGATGGATTGAAAGGGGACGATGTCCTCCAGAACATCTCGACCATCCCGGAAATCCCAGCCAGGATTGTTTTCCCGGGGGCGACGCCCACCGTCTTCGAAGTAAGAGGGGAGGTCTTCATGACCTATGAGGACTTCTTGCTGCTGAACGAAGAGCGGGAAAGATGCGGGGAACCGCCCTTCGCCAATCCGAGAAACGCCGCGTCCGGCACATTGAAGACGCTGGACAAGGATATCGTGAAGGCACGTCGTCTCCATGCGCTCTTCTATGGGCTTGGGGAGATCGACCCGCCGCTGGATATCAAGACCCAGCAGCAGATGTACAGCCTCTTCAAGACCATGGGCATCCCGTATGAAGAAGACGTCCGGTATGTGACGACACGAGAAGAGCTGGAGAAGGCCATCCAGGCGATCGGTCAGAGCCGGGCGACAAACCCACTCTATCCGGTGGACGGAGCCGTCATCAAACTGAACGATTTCGCCTTGAGAAAGGAGCTAGGGGAGACCGCCAAGGCGCCGAGATGGGCGAAGGCCTACAAGTACGAGCCGGAACAGGCGAAGACAAATGTGACGAATATCGTCATTCAAGTCGGAAGGACAGGAACGCTGACGCCTGTGGCGGAGTTCGAGCCGGTCTCCCTGTCCGGATCCGTGGTCTCGAGGGCTACCCTCCACAATGAAGATTTTATCCGGGATTTTCAGCTGGGAATCGGGGATGAAGTCGTCGTGGAGAAAGCCGGAGAGATCATCCCTGCCGTCGTCATGGTCCATCGGAAACCCGGCACCGTCCCGTTCAACTTCAGCGACGCTCTGAAAGACGGATGCCCGGTTTGTCATCAACCAGCCATCCGGCTGCCAGGCATGGCGGACTGGCGATGCCAGAACCCCGACTGCCCTGCCCGCCTGGCACGGTCCATCGAGCATCTCGCATCCCGGGATGCCCTGGACATCGACGGCATCGGCCATGTCACGGCGGAGATGCTGGTCGGATCCCATACCGTGAAGCGCCTGGTCGACCTGTTCAAAGTCAACTGGATCGACCTGTGTCATACGGAGAAGAACAAGGACGGATCCATCCTGGGTCCGGCCACAGCCGACCGGATCATGGAATCCCTCAAGACCGTCGGAAACAAACCCTTGTCCCGATGGCTCTATGGTCTCGGCATTGAAGGCGTCGGGCTGACGACCGCACGGGCTCTCGCCAGGGAGTACGTCTCCCTGCGGAACTTCGTGGACAACTTCAAGCCGAACCCCTCCATCATCCGGACACGGATCGCGGAGTTCCTGACATCCGAGGCAGGTAATACTATGCTGAGGACCCTCCTGGAATTAGGATACGATCCCGTGGAGGTCGTCGCCAGCACTCCGTTTACCGGAAAGCGGATCGCATTCCATGGATCCTTCAAGACCATGGACCGGACGGAGCTTGCCCAGCGGGCTGTCGCAGCCGGAGCCCACGTCGTCCTGAGCGTCACAAAAGCGACGGACTACCTGGTGGCCGGAGAAGACAGAGGGCAGGATTCCCAGAAAGTGCGGACCGCAAGACATTTCGGCATTCCGATTATCACCGAGGAGGACTTTATCCAAATGTCCTCGTAACCAAGGCACCATCATGAACGATGACGGCAATCGAGACGAGGATCTCTTCGGGGACATCCCACAGAGACGCGTCAACGAATTCACCCGATCTATCGTAGAGCTGACGGTCGTCCTAAGTGCCGGTCTTCTCGGCGCAGGCATCGTCGACGGCATCGTGTGGGTGATCTGCTGGCTGACTACGAAGATCTAGAAACCAAATTGGATCATGACCCCAGGGAGAGGCGGACGCCTCTCCCTGGGCCTTTATCTTTGTCTTATTCTAAAGGAGAAAACACGCATGTCTATCAAGAACCCGAACAACCATGACCCGGGAGACTTCGGCGTCGGTCCCACGGAGAAGGCCATCCGAGATGTCGTCCTGAAATGCTACCCCGGCAGAAGCATCGAAAAGTCCATCTACGATGCGGACCGGTGCCTCTACGGCGCCTTCCTGGACAACGAGCAATCCATCCTCGGGTGGATGCTTCATGTCGGACGGCCGGAACCGGTCTATGCCATCATGGACGCAGGCTACCAGAACATCTCGAAGACACCTTCGGTAGTCGTCCAGGCATTCTCGGCGTTCATAAACGCACTGACCCATTTCGCCATCCGTTATCTGGAGAACGCCCCGTACTGTTTCGATATCGTAAACAATGGGAAGAATTACCGGTTCAGCCTGGCGTTCAGCCGTCCGGAGTCCGAGACGATCTTCAAGGTTCCCGGACTGGACAATGTCGTTCAGCTCTACTCCTTCCAGGAAGAGGAGTTCGACTGGATCATGAAACCGCTGGGAGGCCCGCATCAGGTCTTCTCACCGACAGACAAGGAAAAGAAGCAGATAATCGACCGGGTCGTCCCCACCATCTACCGAATCCTGGTATCCGGTTACAAGTCCTTTGAGATGAATCGGCCCAGCGTTATAAGCAACGGCAGACTCAGCAAACGATAGGTCCCTGAGGGAGGGTGATGACACCCTCCCTCAGAGCCTGCTTTCTTTTTTCGTTATTCGAGATCCAGGACGACCTTATGGCCTTCCTTACGGGTGGCGTTCAGATCGATGATCTCCTGGTTGCGGGATCCCCGGAAGGCGATCGTCACGTCTCGTTCCGCCAGGACAAAAGGACCTGCCACCAGGACGTCGATCAAGGAGAGCAGTTGCTCCGCCTCCTTGGAGTATTCCTTTCCTCCCGGGATGAGGTCTTCATATTCAGCCCCGGTGAAGGACCAGATGTTCTTGCCGGGGCATTCCTTCTTGATCCGCTCGCAGAGCTTGATCAGCGTCGGGATGTTGGCCGGGTAGAACGGTTCCCCGCCAAGCAGGGTGATACCGGAGATGTAGGGCTTGTTCGTCACCGTGGCGAGATAGTCCTCCGTCTCCTGGGTGTATGGTTTCCCATGACAGGGATCCCATGTCTCGGGGTTGAAGCACCCCTTGCAATGATGGTGGCATCCGGATACGTAGAGCACGGTACGGAGACCAAGGCCGTCCGCCACGGATGCCGTCAGGATACCGCTGTAGTTCATTTGTGTCTCACCCGGTCCTTGACTTCTTCCTGTTTTCCAGGATTGAAGGATTCCTTGTAGTCGTTGTTGATGTAACCTGTCACCCGACGAAGCCGCTTGATGTGATCACTTCCGCAGATGTCGCATTCATCGTTGATCTCGCCAATATGACCGCAGTCTTGGCATTGGTCGTTGGGAACATTGATAGCAAAATACGGGATGTCCTTCGACATGGCATAGTTGACGATTGTCTCCAGGGCGTCGATGTTGTGGCAGACGGAGGCGTCCAATTCCACATAGGTGATGCATCCGCCGCTGCTATAACCTGTCAATTCGGATTCGATGTCGATCTTCTTCATGGGATCCATCTTCTTCCAGACAGGGCAATGAATGCTGTTGGTCATGTAGAGTCTGTCGGAGACATTCGGAATGATTCCGTACTTCTCCCGGAACCGAAGCATCGCCGTGTAAGCTAAATTTTCCGCCGGAGTGAAATATACGCCGAAATTCAGGCGATAGAACTTCTTGAATTCCGCGCAACGTTTCTTGAAGAGGCCTTCGATCTTGTGGGCGAATGCCATGCCCTTCGGATCCGTATGATCGCATCCCATGAGTACTTGCAAGCATTCAGCAAGTCCCAACTGACCGATAACCAAGGTACCGTGACGAAGGGCGGACTTGATGCCTTCCTCCGGCTTGTAGCCGACATAGAGGTGATTATCGTACATGAAGCGGGCGGCTGTGGCCGGCTGACTGCAGATGTACTCGAAGCGTTCCAGGAGGATGTCTTTGGCCTCATTAATCTTCTTGTCCAGCAAGGTGAGGAAGTCGTCCTGGAGGTCATCCAGATTCGTGCAGGCCGTCTTCGCCTCCATGGCGATGGTCGGGAGGATGATGGTAACCGGGCAGACATTGCCACGACCGTCCTTCTGCATGCCGGAGAACTGCGTATAGGAGGGGAGCTTCTTTCCGTCGATGACGGCACGGATGTTCTCCTTGTAGTCGTCCTCGAAGGCGATGTCATAGCCATTCCAAGTACGGCAGTTGTGGGACCAGATGCCGTTCACCGTAAAGTGGCCGGTCTCCGTGGTGACGTCGTAGCTGTACTTCTCTTCCGTGTAAGGTTCAATCTCCTTGACATAGGCGGATGCCTGCTTGGAGACGATGTCGGAGACTCTCATCCGGTCGAATTCCCTCAGGTCTTTGGCGAGGACAACGCCTTTTCCTTCCACTTCGAAAGGATGGTCGTCTGTTCCATGAATGACGAAGTTGTTGCTGAGGGTGACCTTGAACCAGGAGGACTGGGTATTACGAATGACACGGTAGACTTTGACGCAGCGTCCTGCCACATGATCCCAGATAAGAATACCAGGATCATCGATGTAATCATTGACACCGTCATCCTGCTTCTTGACTTCAAGTCTGGATGACAGTTCCGCCCAGACCTGCTCGAAGTGGCGGGTGACGACCATGCCGTCTTCTCCGCAATAGCTGATGGAGGACTTGCCATCCACGCATCCCATCGTAGAGTTCATCTCACGGGGGCTCTCCTCCATAATGACCTGGAGGTTATTGTCCTTGACTTCCAGACCGACAAGCAGACCCTGGTCGGGATCGTCCAAGATGGCAGCCTTGAGTTTCTTCTTGTCTTCCGCCGAGAGTTTCTCCAGGACGGACTTCTTGAAATCTCTATCCTGCTTGATGCCGGCCTGCTGGACAGACCAGTTCAGGTTTGCGTAATTGGGATATAGACGAAGGGACGTGGACTTGAGGGCCTTCCGGTATTCGTCATAGAGGGGGCTTGTCTTGTCCATGTTGATGTCCTTCCGGAGCTGGAAGATCCCGCACGGGAAGATGGACGTCCTGTGCTTCTTGCCGAGACCGTCAATGGAGACGTCCAGGATGGCGTTGATCAGCATCTTGCCTTCGGCACAGGCCGCTGTCCCGTAGTTAATGGACGTGAAAGGCAGCTGCCCACCAGACCTGCTCTGGAGCGAATTGAGATTGTGATATAAAGCTTCCACGCCCTGGTAGCATTCTCGCTTGGTCAGGTCGCAGGCGTAGACATAGACAGCATGCCGTTTCATGTACAGCTTGTCGTCAATGGGAGTGTCCTCCGGGATCGTCTTCATGACGGCTTTGATCTGATCGTCCTGCCTCCAGTCGACATACTTCAGGCCATCCATGTAGTGCTTCCGGAAGGACTTCCGGATCTCCGGGATGAGAGTCGTGTCAATATGGCCGGAGGCGACACCGCCGAACTGCTGCAAGGATTGAAGCTGAGCGATGACCGCCACCAGCTGGCTGGCGGTGTTCATGGATCCGGAGGCACGGATGTCCGTGTTGCGGGTGTCGAAGCCTTCATCGAGGAGATGGTCGTAGGGGATCGTGAGACAATTGGCGTCGCCGATCGCGTAGGAGGAGAGATCATGGGTGTAGATCTCGTTGTTGAGGTGGGCGTTCTTCGCCAGGTCAGACATGAGGAAGTTCAGCGCGTACTCCTTTGCGATAAAGTCCTTGGCGGCGCCTTCCCGTCCGGAGAAAGACCGTTCGTCCATGTTGGCGTTGTCGTTCTTGACATCGGTGGCCATGAAACGCTTCATGACCTCCCGCATGAGCTCCTTGTACTTGTCCCGGACCATGCCCCGCTTGAAGCGGTAGCGGATGTACTCCTTGGCGATGGCCTTGGCATTGGCGTCGATCAGGCGGTCCTCCACCATCTCCTGGATCTCCTCGACCGTGATGAGATGGTCGAAGGTTTCGCATTCCTTGACGATGGATTCCGTGATAGCGTCGATCGTGGATTCCGTGATGCGTTTGTCCTCCGGTATGGCGGCATTGGCCTTCCGGATGGCGTTTGTGATTTTGGACGGCTCGAACAGCTGCTGTGTGATGCCGTCGCGTTTTAATACGTTCATGTTGCTCCTTGGGTTAAGATGGGTTATTGTTTCCTAAATAGGGCTAAGTGATTCAATGTCTTGTACTTGTGAATACAGGGCCTTCTCCCGGAAATTCCGGCACATAGGATAAGCCGGGACATGCCGGTCCGCATCAGATGACACTCCCGGGAGATTAATAACGAAGAGGAACGGACGATATATTATTTAGGCACAGAGTGAACTTAGGTTCACTTATATATTTCTCCTATAGACAAAGTCATCATTGAAACCACTATCAGGGAGAACAATTAACATGAACAAGAACCCGATTAGACTAGAGTATTCGGACGGACTGAGCTGCGCCATCGTCGAATTCTATTTCAAGGCCAAGGGGATCGAAGAGGCACCCGGGATAGAGTTCCTGGAAGAACCCGATCCGAAAATCCCATCGCTAATGGAGATAGAGATCTGGGGGCCATGCGACATCCGTGTCCGTCGGAATCCATACCTTCATCAATGGATCCCGGCCAAGGAATACCACTCCCTGGAGGAATACCAGAAAGCCGTCGAAACCTATCCTGCTGTCCTCCGGGAGAAAGTGAAAGAAGTGGACGTCATCAAGAAGTATATGCAATGGAAGGAAATGCGGGAGCTGTTCCTGTGCTCGAAAGACCACACCATGAATAGGGACTACCAGATAAAGCTCCGGGACTATCTTCGACAAGGACCGATCCATGTGACTTACCGGATGTGCCTCAACATGCTGCAGGTCTTCCTGTGGTTCGACTTCGACAAGACAGAAGACGGCTATCTCATCAGACCCGGAGAAAAGGACTATCGGATTGAAATTCACATGGCGTGGAACGTCGTGGACTCCTGCCTGAAACTGATCAACGGCATGGAGGTGAGGTTCTACACAGACAACAACATGCCGTTGGAACATCGAGGGGATGACATGTCATACACGGACTTCACGAAATGCGTGAAGTCCTGGCCTCAGGAGATCCAGGATGCCCTGGAGAAGGAGGATCTCTCGACCATGTTCAAGGTATGGGAAGACCAGGTCGGACATTACGGGGAACTAGGATATCGATCTTGCTGATCTTTTCCGTGGCACCGGCATCATACTGTGAGACGTCATCGTCTCGGAATGTATATATGTCTATTATGACGGTAGCGGCTAGTAACAGTTTGCCAGAAGACTGCGAACACTGTGGAGACCCGTCATTACGAGGAAATACCTCGGGGAATCAGTGGCAGAATACCCGAGGGGCTTTAAGCGGACAGCTGGCCTGTGGACGTGGCCATCCTTGCCAAAAGGAAAGAGCACTTCTCATGCGTCCCGTCGAGGGCGCATGACCTGAAAACATGCTGCCAAACCGGAAAGAGAGATTCGTCGCCTCTCTTTCTTTTTTCTTTTTTATTTTGTCACTTACCATAGCAACCAAGAAGGAATCACCATCATGGAAAAGACAAAGACCACCATCATTGGGTTCACCGGCTCCCTGGAGTCCGGAAAGTCAACATCCGCCAAGATCGCCAAGGAGTTTCTCGTGGACAAGTTCGAGTCCCTCTTCAGGGTCGAGACAATGGCGTTCGCCGAACCGTTCAAGAAGATCATGCTCGAGTACTTCGGCTTCCATTCATACCAGGTATACACCCCTGAAGGGAAGGCGGAAGTCCATCCCCTCTGGAATATGACATCCAGGGAGTTCATGCAGCGCTTCGGTGCCGGAATGCGGAAAGCCGTTGCGGAGGATATCTGGGTCAAGACGGCCGAGGTGGCGTTGATGCGTGCCATCGTGAAGGCGAACCAGGCAGAATACGACCAGTTCGCTGTCATTTTCGATGATGTTCGCCAGGACAATGAAGCGGAGATGATTCGTCGTCATGGTGGCAGGATCATTAAAGTCATCCGACCGGGCCATACGGCCAAGACCGTCGGGATCCAGGGGCATGAATCAGAGAAGGGATTGTCCGAGAACCTGATCGACTATCTCGTCATTAACGATGGCGGTATGGACAAGCTGAAAGTCGACGTCATCCGGACGGTAGGTACATTCCTATAACGCTATTCTATGCTCTGACGTATTTGCCTATATTTACCTTTATATATCGAGGAGTTCACAGACTATGAACGAACCCACTCTCAACAAGGAGACAATCTACTCCGTGGCGCTGATGTTCAGCGTCGTCAAGAAAGCCGTCATGGCCGTCGTTCCGGAAGCGACGAACAAGACGGACCGCGTCATCATGAACAGCATCCTCCGTGCGGCGAAGGAACACCAGGACGAGAAGGAGGAGGACTAATGAACACCAAGAACACGATCACCGCCACCCTGGCGGACTACATGCGGAAAGAAGGATCCTTGCCTGACTTCACATTCACGAAGAATGGTAGTCTTCTGACATTCGTCCAGAACATGGTCGCCGGCAGCACGGAGACCA
>Ga0310694_10001764_pt1 | contig 23772 bp, 15 predicted proteins | sample 174DNAGHGhighgp2_FD_203884 | JGI IMG/M metagenome (GOLD analysis project Ga0310694, IMG submission 203884) | Sheep rumen microbial communities from Palmerston North, Manawatu-Wanganui, New Zealand - 1742 DNA GHGhigh gp2 (v2) (version 2) | ecosystem: Host-associated > Mammals > Digestive system... | reverse complement strand
AATAGTGAATGGTGAATAGTGAATGGTGAATAGTGAATGGTGAATAGTGAATGGTGAATAGTGAATGGTGAATAGTGAATGGTGAATAGTGAATGGTGAATAGTGAATGGTGAATGGTGAATGGTGAATGATGAATGGTGAATGATGAATGGTGGATAGTAATATATAAAATATAACATAATGAACTTATATAAGTGTAATTGTATTATTGAGAGGCGTCGAGGTGGCAAGAATCCTTGTGGCCCCGTACAAGCGCCGAATGAGCGCGGTGCAGGGCCGATAGTCCTTCTTCTAAGCTTTCTCCTTGCTTGCGTCCCGACGTTCGCTCAGTTAGACACATGCAACATAGATTATTTCCCTTTTTCACAAGATTTTGAAGAGGTTGCGGTGGGGCAACTGCCATATTGTTGGTCATATTGGAATACGTACACCTCCTACCAATCCTATAATGCGGCTCAAGTGAGTTCCTTGACCGCGCGTTCCGGACAACATTCTCTTCGCTTTAAAATTGGAGGATATGTCAATCTCCCCGTACTTAATTCATATCCAATCCAGGATATGGAATTGCGGCTTTGGGTGAGCACTGCTAACATCACGGTGCAATCTATTTATTCGGTTACCATCTCGGTCGGAGTGATGTCTAACGGCACCTTCCAGACTCACCCGACGAATACCAGAATCTTCGACCACCAGATGGAGCCTGGCGAGTTTGTGCTTTGCACATTCCATTTCGACTGGGTTGAAGAAGATGCCAACCAAATTGTCATCTACGTGAACAATATGTTAGACGACTGTTTCATAGATGATGTAGAGTTGATTTACGAACCCTGTTCCAATCCCCAGAATCTGACAGTTGACAACAGTCTTCCAGGGCAGGCGATGCTGACGTGGGATGCCGGTGTGTTGGGATCTGCTGTGAATTACCTTGTCACATTGGAGAATATGGACAATTACTCGTGGCAACAGCTGACCACCACGAACACCTATTTCGAGTTGGACAATCTTGAGGAGCAGACGTTGTATCGCGTGAGTCTGAGCGCGAACTGTGGGCCATTTCAGAGCACTTATCCTGACACGATTACATTCCTGACGCAATGCATAAATCCCACAGCTATGGCAGTGGATCGCGATCCTCACTCTGTAAACGCGGTCCCACTGGATCTGTGGTCCTCGCTGACCTATTCCCAGCAATTGTATCTACGGGAAGAATTGGACACTGTACCGCGTAAAATAAGTGCTATAGCTTTCAAATACATCGCCGAACCTGCCTCTTGCCGGGCAAGTGTTTATCTGGCGCACGTTACGGACTCTTTTTTGTTCTCACACTTCATCCAAGCCTCGGATTCCGTCGATTTCAAGCTGGTGTTACGCCGAACCATCGACTGGTATGAGGATCCTGACAACGAGTGGTTTGTGCTGCAATTAGATTCGACATTCGAGTATGACGGTGTGCGTAACCTTCTGTTGGTATGTTACGCGCATGGCGTATATACCAACCAGTACGGTCCCTTTTTCGTTGCTCATCCAACGAGTCAACAATTATACGCACTCTGTTACAATAGCAACTATGGCGGATGGTTGAATCCGCTACATCCCGGTGCGCCGAATCATTATTCCACGTATCGTTCCAATGTGCGGTTTATTTATTGTGATGAAAACACCTGCGTGCCGCCAGCTCAGTTTTATGTGAACGAAGTGGATTGCAAGTCGGTTGAGCTGACGTGGATGTCTGGTGATTCTGCGTGGGAAGTGGCCTATCGGGCAGTTGATGACTCTATCTGGACGTTGAAACCCGTTTGCACGACTGCGTATCTGTTAGATAGTCTTCAACCGAACACCAACTATTTGGTCAAAGTCAGGACAAACTGTGGTGATACGGTGAGCTCATGGTCGGAGGTGCGTTCGTTTAGGACAACGTGTGTCATAGAAACGCTTCCTTACCGTCAGACATTTGACGATGAAGCCGAGGATATTGATGGCTCGCTATATCTGTTTTGCTGGAACCGGATGGCAGGGCCTTCAGGTGGGTTGCCGTATATCACCAGCCAGCAGAATAATTTTGATGAATACTATAGTTCTCCGTATGCTCTCTATTTCCCGCAGGGTAGCTTACAAGCCTTGGCAGTGCTTCCTCCTGTTGCAGACACTATCAACATCGCCGATCTTCGTCTTTCCTTTATGTGGAAAACCATCTGGGGCGTTTCCCAGTATTATGAAATCGGTTTGATGACGGATGCTGCGGACCCCGGCACTTTCGTGCCCATAGACACCGTGAGGTGGACCACGGGCACGTCAACACCTTCGTACTATTTCTGCGATTTTGCAGACTATCAAGGAGAAGCTCGGTATATAGCCATCCGCGGCACCAACCAGGCGAGTTTTTCCCCATACAATTATGTGGATGATGTGGAACTTGACTATAACTATTATTGTCCACGAGCAGTGATTCGCAACATCGATCTCGTCACGGCTACCACCGCTCGTGTTCAATGGGACTGCGATACCTCCGCACATCAGTGGGTGTTGGAGTATGGCCCCGTAGGCTTTGCGCCTGGGACCGGCCAAGTGCAATTCGCTGATTCCAATCCCTTTGTTCTCACAGGACTTACCCCCGATACCCAGTATGATGTCTATGTGCGTTCCATTTGTGACGATGGTGACACGGGACGGTATTGGAGGTCGGAGACTTTCACCACGGAGATTTGTGATGCTGAAGACCGTTGCAAAATTATCCTGTCAGCAGGCATAAGCACCTCTTCTTATTGGCCGAACACCTATATGGGCAAGGTTGATGTCGTATGTGACGGGACTGTTTTGCAAGAGTTTACCATGGTGTCAGGTTATACTGAAGAGATCGAACTTTGCGACGACAAAGACATCGTCCTGCTTTGGCGCGAAAATGAGCAGGGTACGACCGCTGATCTTGCTGTTCTGGACGCGGATTTGGACACGCTGGCTTTTTACCCGAACTGCAATCACAACACCGTGGGCGACACCATATATGCCACCCATCTCGACTGTTTCCATTCAGGATGTCCCCAACCCTATGACTTCTATTTCAACGTCCTCGACCAAAGTTCTGTTGATGTGATATGGAATCCAGGTGGCAGCGAGACGGCTTGGACATTAAGATATCGACAATTGCATTCCCAAGAATGGACGGAAGTTACAACAACGGCATTTCTTCTCCATCTCGACAGTTTGATCCAGAATACTTGGTACGAGGTTTGGTTGCGGGCAGAATGTGCTGACACTCTGTCAAGTTTGTGGTACAAAGGCATGTTCCGCACCAATCCATGTCCAAACTCTTGCGACCTGATTTTCGATTTGCGAGACAGTTGGGGCGATGGATGGAACGGATCCTTGCTCGACGTGGTTATCAACAACACGGTGGCGTATCAGTTGACAGTGGAGGATACCTTCAACACTTTCAATCTCTCTCTCTGTCTGGCAGATGAGATGCGGTTGGTTTGGCACAAGGGCGGCTATGATAACGAGTGTAGTGTGGTCGTGCTCAGCACGGATGGCGACACATTGTACAATAGGGCAGGTTTCTCCGCAGCTTTTGAAAATCAGACAATATTCACAGACAGTTGCTATATTTTCCATACCATAACATCGTCTTCTGGAGAAGGCGGTGCCATTAATCCGGAAGGGGTGTTTCAGGTCATGTCTGGTCAAAATATACTGTTTACTATTGTCCCAGATTCAGGTTATATTATTTCCAATGTCATTGTAGATGGAGAAAGCGTGGGCTTGGACCCGGATTTGGAACTGTTGAGTATCACCGAAGACCATACGGTATATGCTGAATTCGAGCAGGATGGGAACGGCATTGACGAGCATTCACTATCGCTAATGGCATATCCAAGTCCCGCCACCCATACGGTTACCGTGGTTTGGGAATCAGGCATAAAAGTGTCTGCTCTTGAGGTGATTGATATATACGGCCATATCGTCCGTGTGATATCGTCGGCGAGCAAGCCGTCACAACAGACCCGTATTGACGTATCCGATCTCGCCCCCGGCGTTTATTTCATTCGGGTGAACACCGACAGAGGCACCGTCACGAAGCCATTTGTAAAACGCTAACCATCATTCCGCAAATCGTAAATTGAAAATCGCAAATCGATGATCGTAATAATGAAAAGAACCCTAACCCTAATCCTCATCTTTTTGGCTTGCGCAATGGCTGTCAATGCGCAGAAAGACACCGTAACGGTGATTTCCTACAACATTCGTTACAACAACCCCCATGACGGCGATAACGTCTGGGAGAACCGCAGGGCCGCTTCAGTGACGATGGTCAACATGGAGAAGCCCGACTTCCTCTGCGTGCAGGAGGCCTATTTCGTGCAGCTCGAATATCTGCTTCAGAACCTGCCCGATTACGACTATATTGGGTTGGGCCGCGACGATGGGGCTCATGGAGGCGAACACATGGCCATTCTTTACCGGAAGGACCGTTTCAAGGTGGAGGAGCACGGTGATTTCTGGCTCAGCGAGACGCCGTTTGTCTGTTCCAGAGGATGGGATGCCGCCTGTCACCGCATCGTGACGTGGGGTTACTTTATCGACAAGAAAACGGGAAAGCGTCTGTACTGTTTCAATACGCATTTGGACCATGTGGGTGAGGTGGCGCGCCGCGAATCGGTGAAGCTCATCACGCGGCGCATCAAGGAAATTGTGCTTGACAAGAGGGCATCTGTTTTCCTCACTGGCGACTTCAATTCCGACATCAACAACGAGATTTTCGATCCGTTGAAGAAGGTGATGAAGCAGGCGCGCAAGGACGCACCCGAGACCGACAACAAAGGTACCTTCAACGGCTGGGGTTCCGCGCCCAACAATATCGTCATTGACCATATCTTTTATAAGAATGCCAAACCGGTGGTTTTCAAGACGTTGAATGAAGACAAGTACGGTCGCGCATTGATTTCGGACCATTATCCCATCAAAGGCGTTTTCGGCTTCTAATCGCCGCGGAAAAATGAAAAAGCCTGGGGGATTCCAGGCTTTTTCATTTTTCCGCGGAAAGTACAGGATTCGAACCTGTGAGAGCTTTTACACCCTGGCGGTTTTCGAAACCGCTGCCTTCAGCCGCTCGGCCAACTTTCCTTCCTCAAAAAGAGTGCGCAAAAATACAATTTTTTTGCATAGCACAACGAGGGTTTTATTTTTTTGTTTGAATTGTGAAGTGTGACAGGCAACAGGGAATAGATCAAAGGTCGAAGTCAAGTTCTATGTTTAAACAAACGCAGTTCTGGAAATCCCAGAACTGCGTTTGTAAGCAGATAATCTCCAAAAGGTCGGAGCTATTTCACGTTTTTCAGCACTTCCACGAGGAAATCGTAGAATTTGCCGACACTGTCGATGTTTACGCGCTCAACGGGGGAGTGCGGGTGCTCGATGGTCGGGCCGAAGGAGACCATGTCCCAATCAGGATAGCAGACACCGAAGAGACCGCATTCCAGACCTGCGTGGATGGCCATCACCTTGGGCTCGTTGCCGAATTTCTCCTTATAGACCTTCATGCAGGTGTTCATGATCGGGGATTTCAGGTTCGGGTTCCATCCGGGATATGCGCCGGTGAGCTCGATGCCGCAGTCGGCGAGTTCGGCGATGGCGACCATCTTCTCGCCCAAAGCTTCCTTGGCGCTGTTCACGCTGCTGCGCATCAAGCACTTGGCGCTCATTTCGCCGTTCTCAGCGATGAAGTTGGCCAGGTTGTTGGAGGTCTCCACCAAGCCGGGCATGGAGTCGCTCATGCGTTGCACGCCGTTCGGGATGGCGAAAATCATGTTCAGGAACTGGTTCAAAGCCTTGGGCTCGATGACTTGGGCGGGTGCGTCGGCAGCCGTCACGGTGAGGCTGAGACCTTCCTCGGTGAGGGCGAACTCGTTCTTCACCATAGTTTCGAACTCTTTGGCAAATGCTTCGAAATCAGCGGCTTTCGCGACGGGGACGGTCAGGATAGCCGTAGCTTCGCGCGGGATGGCGTTGCGCAGACCGCCTCCGTTGATGCAGGCGACGCAGGCGCCGAAGTTGCGGACAGCCTTCTGCAGGAAGCGGGTGGCAATCTTGTTGGCGTTGGCGCGGCCGAGGTTGATGTCCATGCCGGAGTGACCGCCGTGGAGACCCGTGACGAAGAGCTTGTAGCCCTTCATGCCGGAAGGAGTGGCCACGGTGGTGTATTTGCGGCTGAAGTTGGCGTCCATGCCGCCGGCGCAACCCACATACATCTCGCCCTCGGTTTCAGAGTCGAGGTTGATGAGGATTTTGCCCTTCACGAAGCCGGGTTTCAAACCGAAAGCGCCGGTCATGCCGGTCTCTTCGTCAATGGTGACGAGCACCTCGATGGGACCGTGTTGGCAGTTGGGGTCGGTGATGGCGGCCAGTGCGGCAGCCACGCCGATGCCGTTGTCAGCCCCCAGAGTGGTCTTGTTGGCGCGCACCCAGCCGTTGTCGATGATGGGCTCGATGGGGTCGGTGAGGAAATCGTGCGCCTTGTCGCTGTCGGCTTGCGGCACCATGTCGCAGTGCGCTTGCAGCACCACAGGGGTGCGGTTTTCGAAGCCGGGCGTGGCGGGAACGGAGAAAAGCAGGTTGCCGGTCTCGTCCTCTACCACGTCGATTTTGTTCTCAGCAGCCCATTCCTTATACCATTTGATAACAGCCGTCTCGTGTTTTGAAGGGTGCGGAGCATCGCAAATGTGTCCAAAAATGTCCCATAATCCTTTGGGATACAGTGTCAAAAGTTCTTGATTCATTGTTTTGATATTAATTTGATGAATATTGAAATCATTCGCTTTAAATTGCGAGTGCAAAGGTAATATTTTTTTTGATAAACGGGGTTGCAAAGTTTTTTTGAGGGTCAAGGTCAACAAGGTCCCGCCCTGAAATATTGTCACAATAAGTGGTATCTTTCCACGTTATACCCTCAGATTTTGTTTGACGCATCTCGCGTGAGCTGAGGTGTGGCGTGTGCCCGTTTAATAATAGTATAAACCAAATAATTTAATCCATTATGAAAAAGAGTATTCTCACCATTATCACACTTGTGGCCCTCGTGATGTGTGGCTGCGAGACCCCCCCCAACAACCCAGGCGGCAATGACCCCTCTGGCAACGACCCTTCCGATGCCCCCTCCGTCGATATCACCCCCTATCTGGGCAATTACCTGATGAGCCGCCATACCGAACTCTCCATCAACGTGCTCGGCATGTTCTCCTTTCCCCTCGACAAAGACCTTGATGTGGAAACGGTCACCGTCAAAAGAGACCCCACTGTTGAGAACGGCGTCATCATCAGCAACAACGACGCTCTTTATCTGCGCGGTATTGTCGATACCGCCGGGCTCCATCTTCAAAACGACACGGTCATTTTTGTGATAGACACAACTATCGCAAACACCCCCGTCAACTTCAGTGTCGGTGTCAGCATGACCCATCCCACCATCCAACCGCCCGTAAATGGGGTTATGGAATGGACCAGCATCGCAAGCGGCAGCGCTTCCACCACCATCCTGGGCGTGCCCATCAACGCAGTTATCACTGGCGACATGCGCTATAAAACGATTTTAAGCTACTAAACATTTGGCACATAGCTACTTTGAAAAAGGAAAGATGCACCCCGAACGGGATGCGTCTTTTTTTATTTTACGATTTTTACTCGTTGAAATCAAGGAATTTACAACCAATATGTGGCGTATGAAACGGATAAGATAAAAAACAAAACGTTTTTACAGGAACAGTTTTATTTGTTTGGTCTTTATCTGAAATTTTGTACCTTTGCGGTTTCAAAAAATGTTGAGTAGAACCCCAATTTTTCCCCGATGACTACCGAAGAGAGAAACCGAATTATTGCATTAGTGAAACGCGAGGTGGTGCCCGCGATTGGTTGCACCGAGCCGATGGCCGTCGCGCTGGCGGTGGCCAAAGCCAAAGAGGTGCTGGGCGGCGTGCCCAAGCAGATTTCCGTTTGGTTGAGTGCCAATATGCTCAAAAACGCCATGGGCGTGGGCATCCCCGGTACGGGCATGGTGGGGCTTCCCATCGCCATCGCCCTCGGTGCGCTGGCTGGAAAGTCGGAGTATCAGCTTGAAGTGCTGAAAGATATCACCCCGGAACTGGTGGAGCAGGGTAGGGAGTATATCGCCCAAAACCGCATCAAAATCCGTCAGAAGAAGGATACGAGCGAGAAACTCTATATTGAAATCGAATGTCATAATGGCGACGACAACGTGAACGTCATCATCACTGGCATGCACACCCATTTCAGCTATATCGCCAAAAACGGGGAGGTACTGCTCGATGACCGCGTGAAGGCCGAGGCGAAAACGGAATCGGAAGACCCGAAGCTCGACATGCGCACTGTCTATGACTTCGCGATGACTGCCCCGCTGTCGGAAATCCACTTCATCCTGGAGACCGCCGAGCTGAACAAGAAGGCCGCGGAGATGTCGCTTGCCAAGCATTACGGTCACGGATTGGGCCGCACCATCTTCATGGAACCCAAGGCACAATTCTTCGGTAACGGTGTCTATTCCAAGATTTTATCCTACACTTCCGCTGCCTGCGACGCGCGTATGGCGGGCGTGAAGGTGCCGGTGATGAGCAATTCTGGCAGCGGCAACCAGGGCATTGCCGCCACGCTGCCAGTGTGGGTCTTCGCCAAAGAGCGCCTCAAATCGGAGGAGGAATTAACCAGAGCTTTGATGCTCAGCCACTTGACGGTGATCTACATCAAGCAGAGCTTCGGACGGCTCTCGCCGCTGTGCGGTTGCGTGGTGGCGGCCACGGGCTCCGCGTGCGGACTCACCTACCTGTTGGGCGGCACCTACGACCAAATCGTTTATGCGGTGAAGAACATGATCGCCAACATCACGGGCATGATTTGTGACGGTGCGAAACCGAGCTGCTCGCTGAAGGTGGCCACGGGTGTATCCACCGCAGTGCTCTCCTCGATGTTAGCTATTGATGATGAGGTGGTTACGCCTGCCGAAGGCATCATCGACGAGGATGTCGATAAATGCGTACAGAACATGGCCAACATCGGGCTCCTCGGCATGGCCACGACGGACAACCTCGTCTTGGACATCATGACCCGTAAGTAGAGACGTGCCATGGCGCGTCTCTACATTGATGCGCTCCGCGTCTCTGCAAAGCATAAAAAAAAGGCGGTCGATCGACCGCCTTTCTTGTATAATGAAGTTTAGACTTATTTACCTTCTTTTTCAAGATCTTCCTTCAGAGATTGCAGGATGTTCAGGTCGCCGAGAGTTGCTTTTTCAACGTTGCTCTCGTTAACTTTTTGAATATCACGCTCTTTCTGTCTTTCCTCATCATTCTTGGCTCTCTCTTCAGAATCTCTGTCGGGTTGCCAGGTCTTGGTGTGGGAAAGGTGGATTTTCTTGGCGTCCTTGGAGAAGTCAACCACCATGAACGGGAGGGTCTCACCTTCCTTGGCTGTGGTTTTGTCTTCCTTAAGGAGGTGACGGTTGAATGCAAAACCTTCGATGTTGTGAGGCAGGGTGATGGTAGCGCCCTTGTCGTTCATGCTGGCAACAGTGCCTTCGTGAACGGAACCAACGGTGAAGATGGTTTCATACACATCCCAAGGATTCTCTTCGAGTTGTTTGTGACCCAAGCTGAGACGACGGTTCTCGGTATCGACTTCGAGGACCACCACTTCGATGGATTCGCCCACTTTCGTGAACTCAGCCGGATGTTTGATCTTCTTGTTCCAGGAGAGGTCGGAGATGTGGATCAGGCCGTCAACGCCCTCTTCCAGTTCGACGAAGATGCCGAAGGTGGTGAAGTTGCGAACGGTGGCGGTGTGACGGGAACCGACAGGATATTTCTCGAGGATGTCAGCCCACGGATCGGGGATGAGTTGTTTGATACCGAGGGACATCTTCTGACCTTCGCGGTCGAGGGTGAGCACAACAGCTTCCACTTCGTCGCCAACTTTGAGGAAATCGTGAGCGGTGCGCAGGTGTTGTGACCAAGACATCTCGGAAACGTGGATAAGACCTTCCACGCCGGGGAGGATTTCGACGAAGGCGCCGTAGTCGGTGATGACGACCACTTTACCTTTGACTTTGTCGCCCACCTTCAAGTTGGGATCGAGTTTCTCCCAAGGTTGAGGAGTGAGTTGTTTGAGACCCAAAGCGATACGTTTCTTGCCCTCTTCGAAGTTGAGGATGACGACGTTGACTTTCTGGTCGAGTTCAACCACTTCGGAAGGATGGTTGATGCGGCCCCAGGAGAGGTCAGTGATGTGGATAAGGCCGTCCAAACCGCCGAGATCGACGAATGCACCGTAGGAAACGATGTTCTTGACAGTACCTTCGAGGATTTGACCGACTTCGAGTTTGCTGATGATTTCTGCCTTTTGAGCTTCGATTTCAGCCTCGATGAGGGCTTTGTGGGAAACAACGACGTTCTTGTAGTCGTGGTTGATCTTCACCACCTTGAACTCCATGGTCTTGCCAACATACACGTCGAAGTCGCGGATTTGCTTGACGTCGATTTGTGAACCGGGCAGGAAGGCCTCGATACCGAAGACGTCCACGATGAGACCGCCTTTGGTCTTGCCCTTCACATAGCCGGTGATGACTTCTTGATTGTCGAATGCTTCGTTCACGCGCTGCCATGATTTGAGGATGAGGGCGCGTTTGTGGGAAAGTTGCATTTGACCATTGGCATCTTCTTGGCTTTCAACGTAAACCTCGATTTCGTCACCGATCTTGAGGTCGTGGTTGTAGCGGAGTTCGGAAGCGTTGATGACACCGTCGGACTTGAAACCGATGTTGATGACCACCTCGCGGTCGTTGATGGAAACCACCTTTCCGGTGATCACATCGCCTTGTTCGAGTGATTTGAAAGACTTGGTGTAAACATCTTCCAGGCGAGCTTGTTCGTCTTTGGGGTAGCGGTCATTCTGTTCGGAGACCTTGTCCCAGCTGAAGTTGTCGAGAGCGTTAGCGTAGGCGTTCTCAAAGTCGCGCATTTTGCGGGGGGCTTTGGGGGCTTTTTCTTCGGCTACGGGAGCTTCTTCGATTTCGGGCATTGCTTCTTCAGCTACGGGAGCAGCGGTTTCGGCAACATTTTCCACGTTTTGTGCAATTTCTTCAGTTTGTTCAGGAGCATTCAATAATTCTTCTGACATAAAATCTTTGTCTCAATTTAGCCTGAGACTGGGCTTTTTTAAGATGAAACAATGAGGTTAATTGATTAATACTCAATTGAAGAGCCTCTTTCAATTGGGGCGGCAAAGATACAAAAAATATGATACGGAAAATTTTTTTCTCACAAATGTTGCAGAAATTCAAAAAAAGTGTATTTTTGCAGCCTGAAACATTGCGGGGTAGAGCAGTGGTAGCTCGTCGGGCTCATAACCCGGAGGTCGCAGGTTCGAGTCCTGCCCCCGCTACTAAAATGAATGCGGTTGTCAAATGGCAACCGCGTTTTTTGTGTCCGGAATTTTCATAGTGAAATGTAGTGTCGCGTTGATTTAAAATAGGTAGAGACGCGCCCCATGGCACGTCTCTACGGGTTGGGGAAATGTGAGGGATCAGTTCTTCATCGCGGCAATCTCTTTCACGGCCTGGATGCACGCGTCGATGTCGGCTTCGGTGTTGAAGGCGCCGATGCTCAGACGCACTGTGCCGTCGATCTTCATGGTACCGAGACATTCGTGGACCAGCGGGGCGCATTGCAGACCCGTGCGGCATGCGATGTCGTAATCAACGTCGAGCATGGTGCCCACATCCATGGCCTCGAAGCCCTTGATGTTGATGGAGAGCACGGGGTTCTGGTTCTCCACGGAGGTTGCGCAGTAGATGATCACACCGGGAACGTCCTTGATGCCGTCGCGAAGGCGTTTCCACAACGCCATCTCCTGGTTGTGGATGTTTTCGATGCCCTTCTCGGTGATCCACTTCACACCTGCATGCAGACCACTGATACCCAGCATGTTGATGGTGCCTGCTTCAAGACGATAAGGGAATTCCTCGAGGTGGTCGCGCACCGCGGATTTCACGCCTGTGCCGCCGAAACGGGTATGACGCACCTCCACCGTCTCACGCACGTAGCTGCCGCCGATACCGGTGGGTCCCATCAAGCACTTGTGGCCCGTGAAGGCGTATGCGTCAACGTTATAGTCGATCATGTCCATCTTCACCGCACCGGCCCCTTGGCTGCCGTCCACCACGAAAATCAAACCGTGTTCCTTGCAGACCTTGCCGATCTCCTTGATGGGTTGCACCGTGCCGATGACGTTGGAGCATTGCGTGCAGACCACCATCTTCGTGTTCGGACGGATGGCCTTCTCGAAATCTTCGGGATGCACATAGCCGGCCGCGTCGAAAGGCAGATAGGTGACTTCGATAATGCCTTCTTTCTCAAGGTGATAGAGCGGACGAAGCACAGAGTTGTGCTCCAGCATCGTGGTAATCACGTGCGTGCCCTTCTGAGCCAGACCCTGAATCAGAATGTTCAGGGAGTCGGTGGCGTTGTAGCTGAAGGTCAGACGTTTCTCGTCGGTGCCGCCGTTGAAGAGTTTGGTGAGCATACGGCGCGTTTCGGTCAAAACCTCGCCGGTCTCGATGCCTGCGTCATAACCCGCGCGTCCCGGACTCACGCCGTGTACGCGATAAAAATGGTCCATAAACTCGTAAACCTCATTGGGTTTCGGGAAAGATGTTGCTGAATTGTCTAAGTATATCATATAATATGTATTAGAAATTTCCAAGCCGCAAAAATACATTTTTTCATGGATAATCGAGATTTGAAAATTAATTATCATCGCATCATCGCGTTGTTAATAACCTTGATGATGAATTGTTGATAACTCACCAAAAAACGCCTCGTAAAATTTCTGATATTTGCCATCCCGAATAATTTATTGAAGATTCTTTGTAAAATATGGATAACGAAACGATTACAACTAACAAGCCTGTTCGCTCGATGTCGTACAACCGCATTGAGAACATTTTGGGTACTACAGGGAAGCTGACTCCGCAAGCTGTGGAGTTCGAGGAAGCCGTGTTGGGAGCGCTGATGATTGACGACAATGCCGTGACAGAGGTGTTGTCGATTCTGAAGCCTGAAATGTTTTATGTGGAAGCCAACCAATACATATTTTCCGCAATACGAAAACTTTTCTCTGCTTCGCAACCGATAGATGTGCTGACCGTTGCCAACCAGCTGAAGAAAGACAAGCAGCTGGATCTCTGCGGTGGTGCATCTTATGTGGCCGGTCTGACGAGCCGTTTGAACTCCTCTGCCAACGTGGAGTTCCACGCTCGCATCGTGATGGAGAAATTTATCCTGCGCGAGCTTATCCGCCACTGTAACAGCATTATAACAGACGCATACGACGACAGCAACGATGTATTGGAGATGCTTGACGAGGCCGAATCGAAGATTTTCTCCATCGTGGAGAGCAACCTCAAGCGCGACAGTAAGGAGTTGGGCGATGTGGTGAGCCTCGCGCTCAACGAGTTGACGGAAATCCGTGATTCCCAGGACGAACTGCAGGGTGTGCCATGCGGTATCCGCGCCATCGACGAGAAGACTGGCGGTTGGCAGAAGTCCGACTTGGTGATCTTGGCTGCCCGTCCCGGTATGGGTAAAACCTCCTTCGTGCTCTCCATCGCACGAAACGCCGCCATCGATTTCGACCAGCCGATTGCCTTTTTCTCCTTGGAAATGTCTGCCACCCAGCTGGTTCACCGTCTTTTCTCCATCGAATCGGGCATCCCGTCCGACCACATCTCTAAGGGAACGCTTTCGGATGTGGAGTGGTCGAAATTGTGGGAGAATGTCAGCCGGTTGAACAGTGCGAACCTGATTATCGACGACACACCGGCGCTGTCCGTCTTCGACCTTCGCGCCAAGTGCCGTCGTCTGAAGCATAAATACAACATCCAGATGATTATTATCGACTATCTGCAGCTGATGCAGGCTGGTAGCGACAGTTCGAAACATGGGGGCAACCGCGAACAGGAAATTAGTTATATCTCTCGTTCCCTAAAGGCATTAGCAAAAGAGTTGAATATTCCCGTGATCGCGTTGTCGCAGTTGAGCCGTGCGGTGGAGACCCGTGGCGGTTCCAAACGTCCTCAGCTTTCTGACTTGCGTGAGTCCGGTTCTATTGAGCAGGATGCTGACATGGTGCTCTTTATCTATCGTCCTGAGTATTACCACCTTGACACTTTCGAGGACAATACGCCTGCTGACGGTATGGCGGAAATCATGTTCGAGAAGAACCGTCACGGCAGTACTGGCAACGTGAAAGTACGCTTCCAGAGTCAGTTCACGAAGTTCTGCGATGTGAGCGAAGGAAGCTTTGGCGAGGGCGGAAGTTACGACAATCCTGCCGCCGGCATCACCCCGAACCAGAATTTCGGCTATTTCGACAGTGCCGCCAGCAACGACGTGGGCGGCGGCTTCGATGATCCCACTCAGCAGGGGTATGAGAATGACACACCGTTTTAGGCGATGATGCGATGATTATGTGAAGCGATGAATTCCAAGAGGGCTGCAAGCCCGACACGTGTCAACCAGGGGGCAGCGAAGCGGAACCCTGGGATATAACGAACAGAAATATGAAGAAACTATCCATGGACGAACTCGGGCGCGTGACCGCCGACGAGTTCAAGCAACAAGCCAAAAACCCCATCGTGCTGGTGTTGGACAACATCCGCAGCATGCACAATGTGGGCTCCGCATTCCGCACCTGCGATGCGTTCAATGTGGAGCGGCTTTACCTGTGCGGCATCACGGGTACGCCGCCGAACAAGGAAATCAGCAAGACCGCGCTCGGTGCGACAGAGAGTGTGGATTGGAAATACAGAGAGAACGTTGCGGATCTTGCAAAAGAGTTGAAATCAGATGGTTATGCGATTTTGTTAGTGGAGCAGACCGACAATTCCGTGATGTTGCAGGAGTTCGATTTCGCACAGTACGAAAAGATCGCTCTGTTCGTCGGCAACGAGGTCTTCGGCATCTCCGACGAGCTGCTCCAGTTGTGCGACGCCGCCATCGAGATCCCGCAGTTCGGCACGAAACATTCATTGAATGTTGCAGTGGCCACGGGAATCACGTTGTGGGAAGCGGTGAAACAGTTAGCAGTTAGTGATTAGTAATTAGTAGTTATTCCAAGAGGGCTGCAAGCCCGACACGTATCAACCCAGGGTGAGCGCAGCGAGCCCTGGGTGAACGAAGCAGGGCGATCGCAGCGAGCCCTGAGGATAAACAAAGAATGATAAAATATGAATAACAAGAGGACCAAACGTACGACCATCATCATTCTCGGCGCGTTCCTCCTCGCAGCAGGGCTGTTCGCCATTTTCGGACGGCACACCAAGCTGGCGGAGAGTGTTCGGCACCAGACGGCCGTCATCCTCAAGAAAGAGTACATCCCCAACCAGAATGTGGATTTGGAATCCACGATGGCTTTCCAGAGTGCGGATTCGCTGTATGCGGATTTCCGTCAGCATTTCAGGATGCACTACCAGACCATTGCCACCGCCACTTTTCCCGACAGCAGCCGTATTATACTCCTTGCCGAACCCGCGCCTTTCCTCGAACCCGACAGCATCGAGTCGATTTGCAGCCGGTTCACCCACCAGACGTCGCAGCGAACCTTCAAGATCGGCTATGACGGGCATGTCACCGACATGGTGGTGGTGTTAGGCAATGCCACCACCGAGAATCTTGACAATTTGGTGGCCAAGATTTCACAACAGCAGTTCCTTTCGGATTATAAGCCCAACGCTCTCGACCTGCTGAGCGACGAAAGCCGTCACTATTTCACCCAAGACAATCTGGATTATCAGATCACTTTGGGCGAGTTCGACGACTGGTTCTTTGCCACCGGAGAGGCCTTTATTGACGAGAACGATACCGCTAACGACCTCACTGTCAGTGATATGTTTAGCCAGAAGCGCCGCGGGGTCTTCTTCAGTCGCGAACCAGGTTTGGTGGCTTGGTCCATTCGTCGCAACAGCGATCTCTCCGAGCAAAGCGCCGACATCCGCCGTTTTGCTCTTGACGCTGACTTGATTCTCGGTGCTCTTCGGGATTCCGCCACATTGGTGGTCATCGGTCGCGAGCGTGAGACCCCATTGGAGGTACTGCCGCCTCTGCGCGTGGAAACCGTCCTTCTCATCGCCTCCATCAGCAGCAAGGAACTCTCCCAAAGCTTAGATATTAACGACTGTATGGCCGGCAAGATGAGCAACGGTCGTGATTGGTGCCCCACCTACCTCAGTCGCGAATTGGAGAACACCGAGCTGGGACATTTGCTCACCATCACGGATGTGCTGCTCAAAGACTGGTCGGAGAACGGCACCATTCAGGAGGCGTGTTACCATTATCCTTCCCCGGGACGTTTTCCGTTCGACCGTCCATTGTTCAAAAAATTGGGACTCAGTGAGTTGGTCTATAACTGGAACACTGCTAACACCATGTATGCCATAGATTTGCCCGAATACACGATTTACACACTTAACCGCACAGGAGCGTTGCCAGTCTCCTATTTTCATTCGCAGAACAGTGGCACCAGTGTCGGGGCGCAATACGAGCGGCAGGCGGGTAACTATTTTGCGCGTGTCGGCAACACCGATGTCGCCCGTGTGGTGCAATATGTGGCTCTATACCAGTTGTTTATGGATAACGGGGTTACCTACAAGGGAGAGCTTCTCCATTCTTCGTTCCCGTCGCAGAAACCCTATTTGCTGGCCAAACCATGCCGGGCATTGATGGATGTTCTCAAAAATCTGACAGACAGCCAGATAGATGTGATTTCTGATTCGCTCGCCTCTCTCCATTTTGTGGCGTATGGCGAAGAGCAGGTCAACAAGCAGCTGCGTCAGAACGAGCGCGAGTACAACTTCACCTACACCGACGAGCATACGCGGGATATTTACCGGAATGTCAACCAGAACGAGAAAAGGTCCTTGGTGGAGGAGTTCCGAGGGGTGCGCTCGATGTTGAAGGGACTTTCCGAGGAGGAATACACGAAGTTGGTGCGTTATCTGGCTTATCCGCGTGGCACAACCATCAACAGTCGAGAGACTTACAATAGGATGATGCGTGCGCAGAAGGTCAACAATCTTTTGCGACATGTAGGCAAAAACAATCTTCCTTTGTTGGGCGTTGACTTGTCGAAAGTGAGGGATTACTTCGTAGGTAGCCTGCGCAACAGCGGTGGTCGATACCTCAAGACACCCTCGGTCATAGTGACTTACAACGACCTTCTCACCACAGGTGGTCATAATATCTCCTCCAAGATCAGTAGGGTGGGGAGTACTACGAACTACAAACGATCTAACGGCGGGGCTCCTGTGGCGCAAGCGAATGTCCCGCCGTCAGCCGAAAAACCCGCCGCCCCGAAGGCGAGCACGCCGTCCACGGGTTCCAAACCTTCTTCAAGCCCCAAGCCGTCTGGCTCAAGGCCTTCTGCCAGCGGCAAACCCTCTTCCGGCGGCAAGTCCCACACTTCCGCTTCTAAGAGCACGTCATCAGCCGCTGCCCGCCCATCCTCCACCGGCTCCGTCCGTCCACGCAGCAGCGTGATTGGCGGCGGCAGCCGCACCACGCGCGGGTTTTAGCTGTCAGCTAATAGCTTTTGGCATCTCTTGCCTCTTGCCTTTTTTCTAATTGCAAAAAAAATGTACTTTTGCACCGTCAAAAATAGATGCTTATGAGCGAAAAAGTGACCCTTTTGGACAAAACGTTTGTCAAATACATCAACAAAGAAGAAGTTGATGAAGCCATTGCCCGTCTGGCTAAGGAAATCATGTTGGAATACCGTTACGACGACCCGATTCTGCTGATTACGTTGAACGGAGCGGTTTTTTTCGCTGTTGATTTGATTAAGCAGTTGGACTTCCCCTGCCGGATCTCCTGCGTGAAGATTTCCTCATACTGTGGTACCGAATCGACCGGCGAGATCAAGAATCTCATCGGTTTGAACGAGGACATAAGCGGTAAACGTATCCTTATTCTCGAAGACATCGTTGACACAGGCCAGACCTACGTGCATTTGTATAACATGTTGATGGAAGCTGGCGCGAAGGATGTGCGCATGGCCACCATGACCATGAAGCCCGACGCCTACAAGGCCGACCTGCCCGTGCATTACGTGGGCATCAACATCCCCAACAAGTTTGTCGTGGGCCGGGGCCTCGATTACGACGGTTACGGCCGGAATCTCCCTGACATTTACCAGGTGGTTACTGATTAGAAAACAATAGGTTTCCTTGAGCAGCCTCGGAGAGGCAACACGCGCTAAGCGCAATTAACCCCACACGCGCGCAGCGCAGTGTGGGGATGACAGCCACACAAGCGATGAATCGGCTCTGTATGGGCCCCGGAACAAACAACAAATATAAAATAAAATATGAGCAAACAAATCACCCTCGTCATGTTCGGTGCTCCCGGCAGTGGCAAAGGCACCCAGGCCAAGCAGATGGCCGAAAAATTCAACCTTGAACACGTCTCCACCGGCGACCTGTTCCGTTACGAAATCTCCCACAAGACCCCGTTAGGTCTGAAAGCGCAGGAGATCATCAACCGTGGCGACCTCTGTCCCGACGACATCACCCTCGGCATGTTGCGCAACCATATCGAGAAACACGATGACGTCAAGGGCTTTATCTTCGACGGCGTGCCGCGCACCATCAAACAGGCCGAGATGCTCGACGACCCGACTTTCTTCACCAACCTCGACATCACCAAGGTCATCTACCTGAAGGTGGAGATGGAGGAGGTACAGGCCCGCATCCTCAAACGCGCTGAAATCGAGCAACGCGCCGACGACACCCCCGCCACCGTCAAAGCCCGTGTGGAGAACTTCTTCGCCCAGACCATGCCCTTGGTGGACTACTACCGCAACCAAGGCAAACTGGTGGAAATCAACGGTATGCAGGATATCGAGCACGTGTTCGCCGACATCTGCAAAGTGGTGGAGACGCTGTAACAGTTAGCAGTTGTAACGAAAAGCCCCAGTTCCCCCTTTAGGGGATGCCCGAAGGGCAGGGGTGAAAGACGCGCGAAGCTAAATTTGTAAAAAAAACAGCTTCCTTGAGCAGCCTCGGAGAGGCAATACGCGCGAAGCGCAATTAACCCCACACGCGCGCAGCGCAGTGTGGGGACAAGAAGGACAACCCAAGCGCAGCGCAGTGTGGGACCGAAACAGTCAATATATATGAACATGGCAAATAATAACGAACAACCCCGCCCCCGCCGCATCGCCGTCCTCGGCTCGACGGGCTCGATGGGCACGCAAGCGTTGGAGGTCATCGCCCTCCATCCCGAGCTGTTGCAGTTGGAAATCATCGCCGCCAACTCCAGCGCGGACATTCTGATACAGCAGGCGAAACAGTACCACCCCAACATCGTCGTCGTGGTGCAGGAGGAGGCCTACCGCAAGGTGAAAGATGCTCTCGCCGACGAGGATGTGAAGGTCTTCTGCGGCGAAGAGTCGTTGTGCGACGTGTGCGAGATGGACTGCGTTGATATCGTGCTCTCGTGCATCGTGGGCATCGCGGGTCTGAAACCGGCATTCCGGACCGTGTCGTGCGGCACACCGTTGGCCATCGCCAACAAGGAGACACTCGTGGTGGCCGGCGAGCTCATCATGCGCACCGCGAAGGAGCACAATGCGCCGGTGATTCCCGTCGATTCGGAGCATTCGGCGATTTTCCAATGTCTTGCCGGCGAACACTTCAATCCCGTCGAGAAGCTGATTATCACCGCTTCCGGCGGCGCGTTCAGAACCTTCACTCCCGAGCAGTTGGAGAAGGTGACGCTGAAAGACGCCCTCAAGCATCCCAACTGGAGCATGGGACCGAAGGTGACCATCGACAGCGCCAGTCTGATGAACAAAGGTTTGGAGGTGATCGAGGCCAAGTGGCTGTTCGGCATGCCGTTGGAAAAGATCGATGTTCTGGTGCACCCGCAGTCGGTGATCCACTCCATGGTGCAGTTCGAAGACGGCTCCGTGAAGGCGCAGCTCGGCATCCCCGACATGCGGTTGCCGATTCAGTACGCGCTGACCTACCCGTTGCGTCTGCCGTTGCCCTATCCGCGCTTGAACTTCACCCAATACGGACAGTTCACCTTCGAAAAGCCTAATAGAGAGATGTTCCCGTGTTTGGACATGGCCTACAAGGCATCGGCTGCCGGTGGCGGAATGCCCTGCGTGATGAACGCCGCCAACGAGGCTGCCGTGAAGATGTTCATGGAGGAGAAGATCAAGTTCACCGATATCCCGCGCATCATCGAACACGCCTTGGCCACCGCCCCGGGCGTGAAACCGCAAACCATTGAGGAGTATATCGCGTTGGATGCGGAAACCAAACAAAGGGTGATGAAATAATGTACAATGAACAATGTATAAATAGGGCGCGGCCGTTACTGTCGCGCCCAATTTGTCATTCTGAATTCTGAATTCTGAATTAAAACCCGTACCCAACTCCCAACGCGGCAAATCCCTTATACCCCGCGCCGAGTTCGAAGCTGCCGAACCAGTGTCTGCCGCCTGCTTTCACGCCGAAGAGAGTGGCTTGGAAGGCGGAATAGATGTTGGGATGAGTATAATATTCCTTATACTCCTCACCTCCATCGTATTTGTCACGAATGTGTGCCACCACACCGACAGACAGAGCCGAATAGAGGGTCACGTGGGGACGGTTGAAATAAGAGAATCGTATGTCGGGGAGGATTCCTATCAGGTGATATGACTGAGTGCTCACTACGTTGAAAGCAAGCGGGTCGTCCAGGGTATAACGGACAGAGAGGTTGTCTTTGGTATAGCCGTAATTGATCGACGCCCCAATCCAAAACCAAGGCAAAACGCGGTAGTGGTATCCGGCTGAGAATATCGGTACAAAGGTTTCCGATTCTATGGAACATTCGGGCTCATATCCGAAAAAAGCATGATATTGCGGGGATTGCAGGATAGTATAGCCAAGAGGGTCACTTACCTCCAACCTGATCTCGTGGCTGTACATTTTGTTGTTGCCGTATTTCAGGGCATACGGGGCGGTTTCCTGCCGTTGTTTGGAATTCTTGAACGTGTGGACATAAGCGATTTGTGCGTAAAAAAAGTGGTTGCGAAGACTGAAATCCCCGAGAATGTCTCGGTATGGATCTTCCGGCGGCAACACACCCGACATGTTATTGTATATGCGGTGAGTGTAACTACCTATGGCAAAACCCCTAAGGGCCATGTTGAAACCGACATTCCATCGAAGGAGGTCGTTGTTCCGCAGACGAAAATACATGCCCACGCTCGTAAGGACATCAAGGTTGAGGATGTTTCGGTCGATATAATGGTAATTGAGAATCAGCGGATTGTCTTCGGATAGCTGTTCACCGTAGTCGGAACTGTTGTTCTCCGTTTCCATCGCGCTGTGATCGCGGTCATATCCGTAGATGAAGGTGTTCCACGGCATCCGTATGCGCACGCCCGCATCCACTACCGCCCACGCTTTCTGGGAGATAGGATAGTGAAACTCGAACTTGACAGGCACGGAGAGGCCTGTGCCATAAACGTAATTGCGCTTGATCATTTCCGGGTTGCCCTCCTGCCAGTAAAACATAAGCCGAAGCGCTCCTGTGGTACCGTAGTTAAGTGCCGCCGATACCCCGAACCAGCGGGCGAAATGGTAGGAGAATTCCAGACCTGCGTGCCCGCCCACATACGGTATACCCGTCAGGTGGGAATCTTCGGTCACTTGCGCGGGCATCGTCAAGTCGAACTGCCCCGTATAACCAAGGTGGAAGCCTTGGAACAGCTCTTCCAAAACGGGCGGTTCTCCATGTCGCTCATTGTCGGACTTTTGCTTCTGACGGTGCTCCTGGCAGGCTTGCATTTGATAATCATAAGACAAACGTATGGTATCATGCACGTACAGTGTATCTCGGTTAACCAGTGTGTCATATTCGATCACCGTTTCGTAGATGAAGAGCGTGTCGGAACTTTGCGCGAAAAGTCCCGTTGCTGTCATTGCCATCACCAGTAATAGGAGCCTACGGTACATAGGTGGTGTCTTTAATGATGACCGTTTCGTTGATGACCACGGTGTCGCGCCGGACGATGGTCTTCTTGACGATGACAGGTTCTTGAGACTTGGGATTCGGGATTTGGGATGGGACTTGAGACTCAGGAGTTTGGAGGTTTGACTTTGGACGTGTGACACGAGACGTTGGATTTGAGACGTTCGACGTAGGATTTGTAACTTGCGATGCAGGAGGTTGGATGCGAGACGTAGGATTTGAGTGTTTAGGGGTTGGTGCAACTTGCCCATGATTGCCTAAGTCTAAGTCATTGTCTTTGTCAACGCCATCAACTTGCGCTTCAGTAACTCTCGCATTCCCTTGCGGCTCAGAGGATTTCGGGGCAGATGAATGCATTACGGCCATCATAATGAGGCAACCCGCAGCGAAGGAGATCGTACACAGCAGAATTTCTTTAGTGTGGGAGAGCAAGAATACGCCTGCACCTGATTTCGAGGCTGCTGCGGCGGCGGCGATATCCTCGTCCGAAAGCGTTTCCCGCGGTTCAAGCGCCACGTCGGACATACCTTTCTCGAAAAGGTGGTCAATATCTGTTCGGTTGTTTTTCATTTCATTGTTATTCGGCATTACTCCTGTTGTTGCTTGTTTTTTGCCCGCACACCTAACGATATACAAGCCCTCACATATTCCATGTCTTCATCGTCTCATCGTCTCATCGTTTCATCGTCTCATCGTTTCATCGTAATCGCCTCCCCGTAATGCTCATTCGTGATGGTGAACGTGAGTTTGCCGTAATAAGGCAGGTCGTGAAAGACACGCCCGGTGTTCCGCTTCTCTTCGTAGGTGTAGTTCAAAGATTGGAAATGGTAGGGGCTGATTCCCGTTGTCTCCCGGGCAAAATACGTCTTTTCGCGCCAGAGGCCGTCTTCACCGAACCCTCCGAAGCCCAGCTTCACCGAATCGCCGTAAAAAGCCTTGAAATAGTTAACCCCCTCTTCGAAGCTGGCACTGCCGATGCCGCCCAGCTGCTCAATAACAATTTCTTCGTTGGGGGCTAACGTATAGACTTTATTAGAGGACACCAATGTGGAATCGTTGAGCATCGCGTCATGAGGGATGATGGAGACGTAATGCGATGAAGCGTTCCGGATGGCCACGTCTTCGGTATAGCCGGGATCGCAGGCGGTGGTTAGGAATGCCAGTGTTAGGGTGACAGCTGTCAGGAAGATAGCGACCACTGCGCTACGTTTGTGTGGGGTTGCTGAAAGCTTATCCCTTCGGGGCTGTTTAAGGAATGATGTTTTCATAATATTAGCGTTTTATGAAAGTGTAACTGAATCCGTCATAGCAGTTGTCGCTCATGGAAAGTACTTGCGCTCCATATCGGTCATCGTAGCTGATGACGGCGAAACTTTTCATTGGAGGTGCCACTTTGCCGTTGGTGGCTTCTGCTATCTTCTTGCATTGCGTCTCTGGTATGTTCAGGTTGAACCAGGAGTAGAAGGCCTCGTCGTTGTCACTTTTATTGGTGTACATAACTTCATCTACATCATAATCAATGTGATACGTGCCTGAAGTAACCTTTTTGCCATCCTTGTAGAAGGTGAATTGGTTGCCCTTGAAGACGAGTTCGGCTTCGAAGCCTTCGCTTTCTGGTGTATAGTTGACTCCCGCGATGCCGCCGGAGGTGCAGTACCACTGCCACGTGCCGGCGAGCGCTTGCTTTTCGGGTTTG
>Ga0310694_10001758_pt1 | contig 23818 bp, 37 predicted proteins | sample 174DNAGHGhighgp2_FD_203884 | JGI IMG/M metagenome (GOLD analysis project Ga0310694, IMG submission 203884) | Sheep rumen microbial communities from Palmerston North, Manawatu-Wanganui, New Zealand - 1742 DNA GHGhigh gp2 (v2) (version 2) | ecosystem: Host-associated > Mammals > Digestive system... | reverse complement strand
TTAATAGTAGGAACTAAACCTTTCTTAGAAGGAATTCAGAAATATTTAGGAATAGAAGGATTTTTAATGCAAAAACCAAATTGCAACGAATTAACTTATAGATTAGGATATAGTACAAAAAAAGCTGAAAAAGTAGCAGAATTTTTATATAAAGATTCAACAATTTATTTAGAGAGAAAATATAATATTTATACTACTAAATTTGCCGCCTTAAAATCGGGGAAAAACGGTGAAAGCTGAGATGCTAATACCGTGCTAATTTAATATTTAAAAGTATTAAACAGTGTAACGCGTAGAGAGTGAAACTTATTTATAAGAATATAATCTCTCCAAGAGGTCCCGACACTTAATAGTGAAAATGTACGCTGGACTTACATAAATCAAAATGTAAGAAGTTAAGATAAAAAACTTAACGATAACATAACGACTGGTGGTGATATTGATGGACTTGAAGGATTATCAGAAATGTTCTATGATCCAGAAGCATTTAATGTTTTACCATTTTTAAATAATTATACTGAAGATGGAGAATGGGTAAAAACTGCTTTCTTTATTCCTGCCAATATAGCTTTTTATAGAGAAGGATATGTTGATAAAAGAGGAGTTTGTGATATAAAGAAAACTACTGAATATTATACGCAAGAAAGAGCTAAACTTGAAGCTACTCCAAAAGCTTTAGTAGATTATAAAGCTGAATATTGTTTATATCCATCTGAAGCATTTGCTCTTGAAGGGCAAAATAATTTTAATAAAGTTAAATTAGTAGAACAAATATCTGCAATTAAATTTAAAAAGAGAAACGTTCCTACTATTGAAAGAGGAATATTTAAATTTAATTATAATAATCCGAATCATAAAAGAGAGTCTATAACAGGAGTACAATTTATTCCTAAAGCTGACGGTCCTATTTATATTCTTTAGCATCCTTTATGGGAAATATCAGCTGGAATGGATAAAGAACCAGATGAATCTGATGAAGAATATAAAGAAAGAAAAGAATTAGAAGAAAATGTTTCTTTTAATAAAATGAGTAATCTTTATGTAGCTGGAATTGACGGAATAGATTTAGGTTAGCAAGATACATCCGATTAGACTAGAAGTCCATCTAAAATGTGTACTGCTATTAAAAGAAGAATTCATGGAATGAAAGCTCCTATGTATGTAGCATATTATTTGGATAGACCTCAACGAATAGAAGAAGCTTATGAATAGTCATTAGCTTTACTTTATTATTATAATGCTAGAGCCAATCTTGAAGCTTCTAAAGTTGGAATATTAGGTTGGGCTAAAAGAGAAAAATGGATGCAATATTTCATGAGAAGACCTAGAGTTTGTTCAGGAGATCCTTCTAAAAAAAGAAGTTCTACTTCTCCATATGGTACAACTACTTCTGTAGCTATGATTGAACATGGTATTTAGTTAGTTGCAGACTATATAGAAGATTATTGGGAAGAAATGTGGTTTATCGATATGTTAAATTAGCTTCTTAAATATTCAGACGAAAATAAAGGAAAATTTGATATAGTCGCAGCAATGCAAATGGCAGAAATAGCAGATGAAGAAATATCAGAACTTGTTCCAGTATCAGTAAAAGAAGTAAAATAGGATTTTCAAGATGTAGGTTATTATATTGATGAAAATGGATACAAGAAATACGGTGTAATACCTAAACCTTACAATGGAACTTTTATTAAAGGAAATATAGATACGGGATATGTACAAGGATATAATATAACAAGTAATCCAAGATATAGATGAATGAATTAGAAAAAGCCATTTTAGAAATCATTAAAAAACGATACAAACGTGAATATAATGGTGGAATTAAAGTGACTAAATTAGGGAAAGGTGAGGCGGGATATAAACTAATATTAGATTTAGGAAATCCCGATAAAAAAATATTACAAATATCTGCCGATTTAAATGCAGAAGATTTTTTAAAATATATTGAACAAGAACTCATTTCTAGATAGTTACATAAAATAGAATATTTTAAAGGAGTTAAAATATATCCAGAAGATGAAGAAAGAAGAACTTGTTGAAAAGACTGATTTAGCTATTGCTGAACTTGTTTATGATAAAGAAAAATTAAAAAAAGCCTATAATTATTATAATTGTAAACGAGATAAAGAATAGTTTAAATATTTAGAAGAAAATTTTGGAATAGGATAGCCAACATCTGTAGAATTTATTCCTTTAATAAGAAAACATGTAGATGCTCTTGTAGGAGAATATTTAGATGTTCCTATATTACCTAAGATTTCTTGTAAAGATAGTAAAACTATAAATAATATATTTAGAGAAAAACAATTAAAAATTGCTTCCGAATGTTATAATCTCTTACAAAACAATTTGAAAAATAATCTCTTACGAATTCTCGGAAGTAAAGATATGGTTGATTTAAATATAAAAGAATAGTTAGATAAATTAATAGAAGATATAAATGAAAATTTCATTTCTGAATATGAAATAGCAGCTTAGAATGTAGTTGAATACATAATTCAAAGTAGAAATATAGACTTAACTACAAAATTGAGACAATTATTTGTCGATTTATTAGTAACTGGATATACTTTTTACAAAGTTCTCCCTTCTTCTTCTGGGTCTAATATTTAGATAGAATGTCTAAATCCTTTGGATGTTTTCCCAGATTTAAACTATGAGTCTCCTTATATAAATTAGTCTTATAGAATAGTCGTAAGAAAATATTTAACTAGAAATGAGATATTAAATGAATATGGAAAAGATTTATCAAAAGAAGATAAATCTAAATTAGAAGATTTATGGAGTGAATCTATAGAAAATACAGGTTCTTATTTTGTAAGAACTTATTCAAAAGAAGGAACTCCGGCAACAGATGGAATCAGGGCTGGAGAAGAAGTAGCTGTTACACATGATAAGAATATATGGTATAAAAGAGATCTTATACCAGTATATGAAGTTGAATGGATAGAAACAGACAAAGATTTAACTGAACAGAGATATTCTACTATAAGAATAGGAAGTGAAATATATATTCTTAAAGGACTTGATAATAATATAGTTAGAACTAAAGATGATCCTAAGAAAGCAACTTTAAGTGTTAATGGAGTTTGGTTTAACAATAGAGGAAAAGAACCATATTCTATGGTTATAAACTGTATGGTATTGCAGGATAAATATGATGTGCTTCATTTCTATAGGGATAATTTAATTGCTTCTTCTGGAACAGTAGGGGATTTTATTAATATACCAACATTACCAGTTGTATTAGGTGATAGTTTAGCAGAAAGACTAATGAAATGGAAAGCATATAAAAAAGAAGGATTTGCTTTAGTGGATACATCTCAAGAAGGACAACTTAATACAGGACAAGCCCCGTTAAATACTCTTTATAATGGATATGATGATACTATTAAAGTTCAAGCTGTACAAGCAATACAATTAGCTATAGATTCTATTGAACAAACAGCTTCTTCTATTACAGGAGTATTTAGAGAAAGATTAAATGGAATACAATAGAGGGATGCAGTAAGTAATGTTCAAACTGGAATAAATAATTCATTTACTATAACTAAGTAGTGGCATCATTAGATGGATTTAGTAACAAGAGAAATATTATTAGATTCACTTAATTGTGCTAAAATAGTTTATAGTAAAGGATTAACAGGAACTCTTATATTAGGTAAACTTTAGAAAACATTTACAGCATTACCCAAATATTTTACTGTATCTGACCACGATATACATCTTATTACTTCATCTGAAGTTATAAAGGAAATGGAATAGATAAAAACTCTTATGCCTGATTTTATAAAAGCTGGAGTAGTAGGCCCAGAAATTTTAATGGATATAATTACAGCTAAAGGTTTAACTCAAATGAAATCAGAAGTTAAAAAATCTATTAAAAAATAGAAAGAAGAGAATAATTAGATTTAGCAACTTACACAACAAGTTGAAGAGTTACAGAATCAACTACAACAAGCTCAACAACAAGGTCAAAAGTTATAGTAGAAAGTAGAACAACTTAATGAAGCTAAACTTCAAATTGAACAACAGAAAATTCAATTACAATATCAAGTTGACGACTATAAAGCTAAGACAGAAAGAACATTTAAAGAAAGTCAAGCTGAAAACGATACTAAGAGAACTTAGATTGAACTTATGTAGTTATACGATGGAAATCCTTATAATGATGAAGTTAAAAATATATGAATTGTTATAGAATATACTCAGACAGACAATGTAATACCGTAGTAGAAAATGACGAATTTAAAGAAGGATTCGTAAATATCTATATATTACAAAGAAAAAGATTAAATTGTACTTCTTCTATATGTCAAACTATTATAAGAGAAAATCCAGAAGATGATGTAGTTTTTACTATAGGAGAAGATGGATATTACATTTTATGTAGAATAGTATTATCTACAAATCCAGAAGATTTGTATTATTATTCTAATAGAAATATATATCATCAAGGAGAAGAAATTGAATTACAAGATTTAATAAACTTATCTCCAGAAGAAGTTGATATTACATATGAAGATTATTTTCAATTATGTTATTTAAGGAAATGTTTAGTAAAAATATGCAAAGATATTCTTAATAATACAACTTCAATAGAATGTAATTTATAGCAAAATAATTCCGAATTATCTTATAGAAGAGATTTAATTTGGGCAGCATTTAATGTTATAAATTATATGATAGAAATGGGACAATATGAAGAAGCCGAGAGATTATTACTTCGCATATCTGGTTGTAATGGATTATGTGATAATTTAAAAACTAATTGTGGATGTGGAAATGTATAGTCATAATGGTTGTGGATGTATTTAGCCCGGAATATAGTTTGAAGAGTATCAATTTAAGGATAAGTTAATAACTAAAGGTTGTAAATTAGATTTAGGTATTCCAAGACCTAATCTAATTTGCGAACTTAAAGAAAAAGTTATTTGTGATTATGATTAGATATTACAAGATTTAGAATGTGGAAAACATCCTGAATTAGAATTTATTTTATAGGAAATATCCTTAATAGATACTTATTATGATTATTGATCAATTTTTTTTAAACAGTAATGACTGTGTTGATTTCAAAAGAAAAAATAATAATAATAATTGCAATTGTAATGATTGCTTAAAAATAAAAAATTATCTTTCTGAATATGACACAGAAGAAAAGAAACAAAGAGTTAGAGAAAATCTAGGGATATAGAATATAAATAACTATATTACTTCTGAAATATTACAAGAGTATGTAAGACACGATGAAGTCTATAATATAAATTGGAATACTCCAATATCAGATGATATTCAAGAAAATAGTGAATTTCCAACTGAAGAGTCTAATACTATTTCATAGGAAATATTAAACATGATATTGGATAATTCTAAGTCTATTAAAAAGATTAATTAGAATATAAAAGGATTCATCGATAAAAATTACTTATAGAAATATTACTATAATAAGGATTATATTGATGAACAATTTAGAGCATTATACAATATATTTGTATTAAAATCAGAAGTAGTTTATCCTGAACAAGGATCGAATAACTCTTAGGAGATACAAGAAGAAACTGAATTAGATATACCTACAACATCAGGAACTGGATCTTGTAATGTTGTTAGTTATATAACTTTAGGTTCACAAAATCCAGTAACTGGAAATGCTATTTATAATGCATTATCTAAAAAAGCAGATATAAGTGAATTAAAAAATTATTATAAAAGGAGCGACTTTAAATTATCTGACTACTATTCTAAAAGTGATTTTGATATAAATGATTATTATAAAAGAAGTAATTTTGATATAAATGATTATTATACTATAGAATAGGTAGAGTCTTTAGTTAAGGGTAATGTTAAATGGAAAGATGTATATCCTTCTGAAGAAGAATAGTTTTCAGATAGTATTCAAGAACCTACTGAATTTGATTTAGATAATGACAATATAATAAAAATTGACATCTCTTTAAATGAAGGTTCTAATAATGCTGTAGCTAATAGTACATTAACAAGGGAATTAAATAAAAAAGCTGATAAATCTATTTTAAATTGTTATGTTAAGAAATCTGAAATATAGGATTATTATACAAAAGATGATATATCTTCAAATTATTTAAGTAAAGATGAGTTTAATTCTTTTAGAGAGGATTGTATAGAATATTTTGCATCTAAAGAATATGTTGATAGTAAAATTACAACTTTAAGTCCAGAAACACTTGAATTATTAGAACAATTAAAGACTTTATTAGATGAAGATGATAATTTTAATGAAATAGTAAGATTACTAGAACTCAAAGCTAATAAAGAAGATGTTTATACAAAGTCTCAAATAGACAACAAACATTTTTTAACAGAACATTAGTCATTATCTGAATATCTTACCGAAAGTCAAATCAATGATAGATTTGCAACTAAAAATGATTTAACAAATTTAGATATAAGTTCTAAATTATCTGAATATGCTAAAATATCTTATATAGAATAGAATTATTAGCTTAAAGGAAATTATCAACCTGCTGGTGATTACTTAACATAGTCTGATAAAAATGAAATTCTAAATTTAATTGGATAGAATAATCAAAACATAAATCTTGATGATTATGTTAAATAGAGTTTACTTTATTCAACTTTCTATACTAAGTCAGATTCTGAAAATATTTTCATAAAACGTTCAGAATTAGATTAGTTAGACTTACAAGATGAAATAAATAATTTAGCAGACATATTAGCAAGAATAGAAGCTAAAATGGCTGATATGACTAATTATGCTAGATTATCTGATCTTGACAATTATGTAAAATGGTCTTAGGTATTTACTCCAAGTCAAGGACAAAATAGTTCTGGACAAATTTAGGAAGATTCGGAATTAGATATAGGACAAGGAGAAAGTAACATTTTTGTAGACGATTTTTTATCTTTATTATCTACTAATCCAGTATAGAATAAAATTATTAAAAAAGAATTAGATAGAATAATCTCTATACTAGATACAAAAGCTAATAGTTCTGAATTATCTAATTACGTCCATGTAAATAATTAGTATATTGTAGATAATGAAGTAAAAAACACTACTCATTTAGTTTAGAATCAAGCTGTAAAATCTTATATTGATGATATTAAAAATAGTTTACAAGAAGCTATAAATAATAGTAAATTAACTCCTGGAAATGGAATTGATATTACTGACAATATAATTAGTGTAACTATTGATAATGAGCCATTTGTTATTGTTGATGAACTTCCAGAAATTGGACTTTCAAATAAAATATATTTATTAAGGAATGATGGTGTTTTTAAACAATATATATATAATAATGGATGGATTGAAGGAGAAGACTTAAATGTTAATGTTAATTTAGATGCTTATTTAAAATCTTCTGAAGCTGAAGAATTATATTAGCCTAAAGATAATTATACATTACAAAATGATTTTGATGATTATGTCGAAGATGCGGAATTATTATTCCTTCCTAAATTGTTAGTTTATGGTGAAGATGTATGGAATAGTAATATTTCTGCAGCTATTCAAGACTTTGAAGATGATGATGAATAGGAAGAAGCTACTAATATTTATGATTTTGTAACAGAAGAGTTAAATAAATATTAGAAAAAATTAACAGCAGGAGAAAATATTACAATATCATTAAATAATGTAATATCAGCAAATTTAAATCCTTATTTAAAAATTTCTGAAGCACAATCTATTTATGCTACTATATCTGATTTACAAACTCTTAGAGGTAAAATATAGACTTTAGAAGGCAAAATAACAACTGTCTCGCAAGAAGATTTAGATAAATTATTAGAATTAGAAGAGTTATTATCTGACGATTCTAATTTATCTGATATATATGAAGTTTTAAATTCAAAAGCTAATTCTGATAATGTATATACTAAAGATGAATCTGATAATAAGTACATAACATTAGAATAGTTAACTCCTTATTTATTTAGCAAAAGCTATAACGATTTAACTGATAAACCTGAATTATTTGATGGAGATTATAATAGTCTTACTAATATACCAAATATTCCATCTGATGTTTCGGATTTAACTGATAACAGTAATTTATTAAAAACTATATCATTAGATGAATATAGTAAAACAACTGAATTTGCAGAAGTAGCTTTTAGTGGAGATTATAATGATTTAACTAATACTCCAACTAAAATTAGTGTATTTACTAATGATGCTGGATATATTACTGATCATCAAGATTTATCTGGATACGCTTTAAAAGAAGAATTATTCTCTGGTTCATATAATGATTTGGATGACAAACCTATATTATTTAGTGGAAATTATAATGACTTATATAATAAACCTAATATACCAATAATTCCAACTAAATTAAGTTAGTTTGAAAATGATCTTGGATATATTAATGAACATCAGTCATTATCAGATTATGCTACTAAAGGTTATGTCACTGAAGAATTAGAAAAATTAGTAGAAATAAATCCATAGGATATATTAGACTTAAAAGCAGCAGTTGAAGTACTTGAATAGGATGGAAGTATAAATTCTATTCTTGAGGCTTTAAGTTCAAAAGCTAATAGTGATGATGTATTTACTAAAGGTGAAATAGAAAACAATTATCAAACTAAACAAAGTACACTTGATTAGATTGCTGAATTAAAATAGTTTGTGATTGATACTTATCTTCCTAAAGATGATGTATATAGTCCAACTCAAAATAATAATCCATCAGGAGAAATTAATAATCCTAATGAAGATCCTGGAGATATTCCTGTAGTAAATCCAGTTAGTAGTGATGGAATTAAACATATAATATTATCACAAGAAGCTTACGATAGATTGACTGTATATGAAGATAATACTTTATACTTCGTGTATGAGGAAGAGAATAAAGATAATATTGGGATATTCCCTATAACACTTGGAGGAAATACTAATAATATTGGAGTATTTCCAATAATATTACATTAATTATGACTAAAAAACAATTTACACAAAAAGTTAATGGACAAGATTTGGATGCATCAGAGTGGAATGAACTTACTAGTTATGTAAATTAGGCAGTTGATGCTATCAATAATATTAATACTGAAGGTGTTGGAGGTACTCCAGTTGATACTTCTGGGGTAATATCTGTAAGTAGTAAAGGAAATACTACATTATCTGCAACTAAACATGTAAATATAGAACCTGCTTATGTTTCTAGTGGGGCTGCTGGAACATATGGAGATGTTCAAATTAAACCAGGTGATGACATTACTCTTGAATCACATCATAGAATTTTAGATAAACGTGATGAAATTACAATAAAAACATCTAATGGATAGGACGAACCAAATAAAGCTCCAGTTAAGTTATAGTTTATAGCTTCAGATATGACTCTCTCTACTAAAGGAAAGACAGGAAGTGACTCTAATGTAATGAATGTAAATGTTACTACTGGATAGAGTAAAGGTTATTTAAAAGTACGTGCTCAAGCAATCGATTTGCGTTGCGAAGAACATGGTGGCATTGCTTTATAGCCTAAAGGTTATGATGGTGATGGCAATATGAATAAAATTAAGTTTGAACACGGAGGTGGAGACGGTCTTGAGTTTGGAACATTCAATACAGAGAAATCTTCATTATATACAGATGAATATCGCTTTAAGAAAGATGGTATTTGGAAGATGGCTACTCGTGCAACAACTCCTAATACAAAAACTTCTAAGGATGATAATACTCCTGTCGGAAAAACTCCTACTACACAAGATAAATATGTTAAATAGCCCGATGATTTTTATGATATTATAGATTCCGAAGATGAAACCGCTACAACAAAATCTATAATCAAAACTGCTCATGCTTTAAATGACGGAAAAAATCGTCACAGTAAATATGAAGAGAAAATTACTTCAAGTGGAAATTTAAAGAAGACTCTTGAAATTGAAACTGTAATTACTGTTAGGTTTGAAAGTACACAAGATAGTGCTACAAGCAGTATTGTTCTACCACAATCTATTTCTGACACTTCTAAAATATACACAATATCAGATTTTAAAGATGCTGTAAAACTTGTAACAGTAGATAGTGTTGCGTAGAAATACGGTGTTCGCGGAGAAGAAGGAATTACATTATCTGCTGGAGATATAGTTACTATTGATGGATAGAATTATATAATTGTAGAAGATTTTTCTCCTTCTATAAATATCGCTTCTGGTGCAGAATTAAGCTTAAAAGGTAAAGAAAAATTATCATTAGGTGGAGGAGTTGTTGAATTTGGATCAGATTCTATTGATTTAGGAGAAATGGAAGATGGACTTTATGCTTAGTATAAGCTTACTAAGAAAAATAATAGTAAAGCTTGTGATGTATTAAAAGTTAAAGTTATTAATAACCAAACTACTCCGCTTTCATTTGATTCCGATGCAGCTAATTTTGTAGTTGATAGTTTCTATCCAGGTTCTGATGCAAATCATCCAGCACAAGTATCTGTTCCAGGAAAAGTAGAAAATCCTACAAATGAAACAGAAGTTAATTAGCATATTTAGGTTGTAGCTCAATGTAAATTAATTGATGTAATTAAATTTGTTACTTGGGCTAAAGCTAACCATCAAGGTCCTTGGGCAGTATGATATACACTAAATCTAAGTCTATTAGCTCTATCTACATTAAAGGTAGAGCTATATAGACTGTTTATTATAAAGGAAAAATAGTTTGGATTAAAAAATCCGAAGAAAATATAGATGATGAAATTCTGTCTTGTTATTATAATGGATATTGGATTGATGAATATCCATGGACAGATGATACACCTTGGAAAGATTAAATAAACATATGGAAACATATAAAGGTAAAATAAATGAATTTGTTGATTGGGTTTCTGCAATTGATAGTTTATCTGAAAATAAAATAACAGATCTTCCTATAAGCGGTGAATCTATTAGAAAATTAATATAGAAACAACTTAGAACTCCTTTTGTATATTACGAAGATATAAATGCTGGATTATTTAGGTTATTTAGTAGTGAAGATGCTAAAAATGAATGGTTAAATTTAACTAATCCTAAGCATCCATCATATAATCCAGAATTAGCTTCATCTTTAGAATTATTTAGTTTTGTTCGTCCTGGAGATACTGCAATAGGAATAGAAGATATTACTAGTGACCCAAGATATATAATTTCAGGAGATAATGCTTCTGAAGACTCTATTATAAAATTCTGGGTATCTCTAAAAAAAGAACAAGCAGGACAAATAGTTAAAGAATATGATGCTTTTGTTGTAACATATACAATTAAAGATTCTATGAATAAAGAAACAGTATTAGTAGAACCATATTAGTCTCAATACTGTAATAATGATTAGCTTTTAATATCTAAAGATGTTTATTAGTATTTAACTGAAGGTACTAATACAATATCTATTAATGTTAAAGCTCAAAACTCTAGCGCATATAATAGTTTATAGTTCTCTGTTTATTTAGTTAGATTTGAATTATCAAGTTCTTTTAATTATGCTATTGCTAGAAAACAAGGAGAAGAAATTTCTATTCCTGTACAAATTAAGAGAAGTATTTCTAATTTAAATCTTTATGTAAATATAAGTATATTAGATGGTACTTCAATTACAGGAGTTCCAAATATAGTTTCATAGTGGGAAACAAGTTCTACAGAAACAATTATAAATAAAGAATTTAAAGTATTAAATACATATCCTTATAATTCTACAAGTAATGATAATATAAAACATACTATAAGAATTGAAGCATATATGTAGAGTGGAAATAATACATTTAGAAGTAATGTATTATTTTATAATTTTGAAACAGCTGCTCCAACTGAAATAGTTAATAGTGGTATTATAAACAAATTTATAAATATTGCTTATGATACTCCTGCTAATAAGATAGAACTTACTACTAACGGTAATATAATATTACAAGGGGTTCAATATTCTCCGTTTGTTTTAAATTGGGCATATTATACTGATTAGACTAACGATTAGTCAATTGATGTATAGTGGGTATTAAGATATGGAACTGGAGAAGAAAAAATAATATCTAATTTAGTTGGAACAAAAGATTAGAAATCAGAATCTTTAGTATTTATTCCAAGTGATTATTTTACTTTAGAAGATGATGTTCATTTACTTGCTATTTATAATAATAAAGTAATAGGAGATTTTCCAATTATAGTAACTAAAAGTAGTTTTAGCGTAAGAGAAACTTCTGGTATGGTATTTAAAATAGATGCTTATGGAAGAAGTAATAGTGCTCCTGATGCACGTATTTGGAAAGACTCTGTAAGCAATTCTGAAACTACTTTCTCATTTAATACGTTTGATAATAGCAATGGATGGAATAATAATACATTAACTTTATCTGGAGAGGATAATTATGCTATAATTAATTTTTGTCCTATTCCATCAAATCCAAATGTTAATGGAAAAACTATTGAATTTGAATTTAGATCTGAAAAAGTTTCAAGTAACAATGATATAATTTTAACAATAGGAAGCCAAAGTGCTGGACATATTGATGTAACTCCAAATGCTGCCTACTTAAAAGTCGGAGATAAATTAATTGTTTAGACTAACTTTAAAGCAAATGAAGATATAAAGTTAGCATTTATTTTTAACAAAGCAACTAACTCGTCTGATCCATCTAATAATTTAGTATTTATTGTAAATAACGGAATATTAGAAAGAGCTGCTGATGCTGATGTATATACATATTCTGATATTTCTGGAAGAATTAAAATAGGAGGCTCAAAAAGTGGAATTTGTTTTAAAAATATGAGAATTTATGATATTCCTATATCTACATCACAAGCATTAGATAATAGAATTTATGATGCTACTGATAAAGCTTCTCTTATATCTAGAAATGAAATTACTATTGATGGAAAAATTGATTATGAATTAACTTCTAAAAAAATTGATACTATTCTCATAGAAGGAAATTTAGATTCAATTTTAACTAAGTTTAATGGTAAATCCGAATGTACAGCATCTGTTCGTAGAAATTGTGTAACAGATAAATCTAAAAACTTTTATGTAGATGCCGCAAGAATTAGAAAACACGGATAGTCTACTCTTAACTATCCTATCGTATCATTAAAAATATGGACAAATAAATCTGATGAAAATGGTGGAAATCCAGTTATAGAATTAGATGCTATTCAATCTGCTATGAATTTAGCAAAGAATAGATATATAATGAAAGACGGAGCTATTCCAGCTAATAAATTTGTGTTATAGGCAAACTATGCTGATTCATCCGGTGTTCATAATGGTGGATTACTTAGACTTATTAATGATACTTGGTTTAATGCAGTCATTGATGGATAGTACAGATTAAGAACAGCACCTTAGTTATTCTCTACTGATACATTAATAATTCATAATGATACGAAAGCTGGAGAAGATGGATGGATTGAAGGATATGGTAGTGATACCAAAGGTAGTGGAAAATAGTGGAAACAAATTACTGGAAAAGATTTTCCATATCAAATAAGAACTGCTCCAGATTCATTTGCTTGTGCTGTATTCTATAAAAATACTGGAAATATAGGTGATGATAATATACATTTCTTAGGTCAATATGTATTTATGGATGATAAAAAGTCCGATTATTGTTTTGGAGAAAGAAGTATATATTCATTTGGAAATAATACTGACCCATTCGCATTAAATATTGATAACACTAAGAATGGAAAAAATGGAAAATAGGATGTAAAAGAAAATAGAGTTTGGAATAATAAGGATGTATTAAGAGTTGAAGTGGTTCTTCCTAATTATGAATTAACTAGTTATATGAATTATAATGTTAATTCTAGTTATACTATAGATGAAAATGGTGAGGTACAAACTGGAACATCTTCCAAAGTACCTTGCGATACTATTAAAAAGGATTCTGATGGAAAAGATTCTAAATATTATTGGGAAGATTTCTTTGATTTAACTTATCCTGATCCTGATGATATTGAAGAAGATCCAGGAGTATCTAAATTTGATTAGAATTCTAAATTTAATTAGATAACTGCTCCGTTCCTTTCCTACTTAAAATGGATTACTGACTGTAAGTAGAATTATACAAATACTACAAATTGGTGGTCTGCTGGAACATATAGTTCTACTCAACAAGCATTTGAAGCTACTGCTGCTCAACATCTTGATTTATATAAACTTGCAGCATATTATATATTTTTCTTACGTTTCGGACTTGTTGACTCTGTTGAACGTAATGCTCAGGTAAAGACATATGATGGCTAGCATTGGCATTATGAGCCTTGGGATATGGATATTGCTCTTGGTAATACTAACCAAGGACAATTAGCATTTGATCCACCTATGACAAGAGATTCTCTGATTCCAGGGACTTCAAACTATGCTTTCTCTGGAAGGAGTTCAACTACATCAAATGTATTATGGGATTGTCTTGAAGCTTGGGATTACTGGGCAAATACAATAGTTCCAAAAGTAGCAAAAGCATTATACAAAGCAGGACTTACTTATGATAATATAACAAAGATGTTTGATGAAGAATATGTTGATAAATGGTCTGAAACAATATACAATGAATCTGGATATTTTAAATACATTGAAAATGGAGGAGGAGGATGGTTAGCTTGGTTACAAGGTTCTCGTACATCACATAGACACTGGTGGTTGTCAACTTCTATGAATTATTATGATGCTAAATGGTCTTGTGGTGAATTTGAAGAACATAGAATTGCGTTATTTGCTGATAAAGTTGCTCACGAAAGTGGAGATATTGTAACTATTAAGCCGACATCTAATACATTCTTTAAGTTTACACAAAATGATGGTACTGCTACAATCGGTACTAAATAGTGTGATAGAAATAATCCCGCACTTTTTGATATTTCTGATAAAATATTCTCTGCTAAAGACCCATCTCACATTTATGGTTCTACTTTCGTAGAAGAAATTGATATTAGTTGTTTAGCAAAAAGCTTAAATAGCTTAAACTTATCATCTTGTTATGATAAAGTTCTCGGAGCTCCTGTTAAAGTAGTTAATGTCGGAATACCTTTTACTGATACTGGTTCAACTGTTTGTAGAGGATTTACATCAAATACAAAATTTAGTTTAATTGGAGAAGAAGGAGGAAATGATGCTTTAGCTAATCTTGAAACATTAGATGTAACAGGATAGAGTTAGATAAATGGAGGACTTTCTTCACTTATATCTTCAAGAAAGAATATTAAAAATTTATATGCAATAGGTACTGGAATAACTGCATTCCAAAATGCTAGTGATGGTAATAAATTTGATAATATTAAATTACCTTCTTTTACTGTTTTGACTGGAATGAGTGAAGGTACTACGACTACATATTTAAATACTTTACAATTAAATAATGCTTCTTGGAAAAATTTTGAATTTTGGTCAACATAGCAAAGCGGAGTTTATGAATTTGAATATGAGCAAGATCCAGAAACAGGAGAAATGGTTATTAAAACAGATGAAGACGGAAATCAAATATTTAAACCAAACGTTGCAATATTTACAAAAACTACAATTCCAGCTTAGTTATAGACTTTGAAATTTAAAGGAAGTACAGCTTCTAATCCTTGTGCTGGTAAACTTTTATTAGAATGGTTACGCGCAATTGAAAATCAAGGTGGAGATTTAAGCGGAAAAACATTTGAAGCAGAAAATATAAATTGGGGAGCAGAAGAAAATCCTAATGATAGAGTACTTATTTATTATTCAGATTTAGAAAAAATAGCTAAGTTTAATAGAGGTTTTAATGCAAATGGTACATTAAAAGGATATATTAGGATAGCTGATACAACAAAACTTACTACAACACAACTTTCAAATCTTAGAGAATGGTTTGGAGAAACAGTATTTGATTTAACTGCTAAAAATAGTAGACTTGTTATTGACTAGTCTAGAGAATATGTATAGATAAGTGTTGGAGGAGTTAATGTAATAAATGATGAATTATATTTAGAAGAACCAAATGCAGCAATTCTTTCCGCTAACAAATTTATGCTTGGAACTGATGATACAGAGTATAATTGGGTAATTTCTACAACATCTGATTTTATGGGAGCTTCTTAGTATGCTACTGTATTTAAAGGAGACGATGGAATTACTCGTCTTATTACAAGCCAAAGTACTTCTGGAAACTATAGTTTATATATTAAAGTTTGGTATATAGATTATAATACTAATAATAGAATTGATAGTGATACTGTAAAAATAAATATTATTGCTGTAACCTATCCAAATAATTGGATTTGGGAGTTAAGTAATAATATTAGACTATTTAAATAGACTGAAAGTATAGCTAAAAATATATTTGGAATTGGAAATTATTCGTTGAATAATGTAATATGTGATACTTACATATTATATACTCCGAATACAAGTCATAGTTTTAAAATATATACAAATGATACTTCCTATACAGCATCTTTAAAAAACATTACTTATAGAATAATAAATAATGATATAGATGGAAATGATTATATTGATGTTGAAACAGTTGATGATAAATTTATTGTTACAACAAGAGAACTTCCGTCTGAAATGAAAACATATAAACTAGAAGCATCTATAGAGATAGGAGGATAGAAATTAACTAAAAGAATAAATATTATTATATTCAATGATAATGAAGTTGTTTTATATGCTGGAACTGGAGATTTATTTACTATTATAAGTAATACTTACAAAAATGATTATAACTTAGAAGGAGCTTATTTTGATTTTTATAAATCTCATTTATTAAGTATATATGGAGGACAATCAGGAACAATTGATTTTTCAACTAATCCTACTATTTCTAGTTTAGCAACTGACAATGGACACAGTATATTTAAATATTTAGAAAATATAACATCTATTAAATTAGATGGAAATATTAATATAAATTCATTAACTGATAATAATATAATTGAATCAGATAGAAGAATTTTCAATTTTGATAATATTAAAACTCTTAATACTTTAATTATTAAGAATAATCCGAATATTATTGGAACTTTAGATTTGTCGCAATATAAGACAATTACCTCTGTAGACTTAAGTGGAACTCCTTTAGGAATAAAACTTCCGACAGGAAGTCCGATAAATAATCTTGTATTAGGAAGTCCTTCAGAAGTTTCAATTATAAGACCTACAGTTTTAACAGATTTAACTATAGAAAGTTCAGTTAATTTAACAGATATAGAGTTAATAGATATAAATATTGGAGATGCAGCTAACTATATTTTGGCTACTCCTAAAGCATATAATATATTTGATACATTAATAAAATGAATAAAATAAATATTTAGTAGAGTTAGTCATTAAATGAAGTAGTGAATGCGTCGGTAATAGATAAATTATATAGATTAGCTCTTTAGAGTAAAGTAGAAGATCAAGAAAATAATTTAGAAATGTCATTATCCGGAAGAATAAGTCCTTCTGCTGCATATGAAGACTCTATAATTTATCTCAATACTAAATTTCCAAATTTGATTATAGATGCTCCATATAAGGGATATTATATTAGATTTCAAGATCCAGAAATAGAAAGAGTACTTATAGCTAATAATGTTAGTTCTGATGGAATTGGAATAACAGGATAGGATGCTTAGAGTTTATAGTCTATACCAAATAATGTATTTAAAGATAACACTACTGTATCTAGTTTTAGTGAACTTTCATAGTTTGGAGCTATAAAAATAGGAAATAGTGCATTCATGAATAGCTCTATATAGAATATAGACTTATCTACTGTTACATAGACAGAAACTAATGCTTTCAGAGGATCTTCTATATCTAGTGCAGTATATATGCCAAATTTAATATCTTTAGGAAGTTGGACTTTTTAGAATTGTAAGAGTTTAACAGAAGTAACAAATCTTGGATATATATCAAAAATTCCTGGATATAATGCAGCTTGTTTTGCTAATTGTTCAAATCTAACAAAAGTTGTATTACCACAAACTTGTACTATTCTTGGTAATGGAGCATTTGCAGATTGTTCTTCTCTCACTTATTTTAGACCATTAAATTAGTTAATAAGTTTAGAATATAATTGTTTAGGTAACACTGGAGATTTTGGTATTGCATATTTTGAAAATGTAACTACTATAGCTAAAAGTATATTTGGTGAACGTGGTAGTACTCCATATAGACATCGGTAGATTTATTTTCCAAAGTTAGTAAATACAGGAGACACTACTTATCATAGTAACTGGTATATTCATGATGGTAATTTTTAGCTTATAAATACTGATTTAATATATTTTAGAGATTTATAGAATTTTTATCCATGTGATTTTGACTATACTACTTGTGTTAATCTTATAATAAATAATGTAAATCCTCCAATGTGGAATAACAATTAGGGTAGAACAGATGAAGATATAGCTAATGCTTCAGATGGAGTTTCAAATCATTTATCACGAACTGAAGTATTCTATAATTCAAATATATCTAATATATATGTACCAGATAGTGCTGTAAATACCTATAAGAATAATATATATTGGTCTACTGTATAGGATAAAATAAAGCCTCTAAGTTAGTTAGCTAAAGTAGCAACAGAAGAAGATCTACAAGAAGGACAAATAGCTCTGATAGAAGAATATATGTAAAAATAGCACTCTGTTTAGAGTGCTATTTTTAAAATTTGATTTTATAGAAAATAGATATATAATATTTCAGATATTTTAAACATATAGATATATAATTTTTAATAAAGATAATAAAATTAATTAGATTTCTTAATTAAAACTATATAAATAATTTAACAAGATAAATAAACTCAAAAAAAAGAGAGTAATAAAATAAATATTAAAATAATATATTTATGATTGATACAATTTTTTACTTTGCAAATACTATGGATGAGTATAGAAATCTAGTTGAAGAACAACAAATTTCAGCTAGAACTATAGTATTTGTTGAAGAAACTTAGGAAATCTATAAAAATGGAAAATTATATCCTGATATAAGTGGCGTTAAAAAGGCTATAAATAATGCTAGTACTAAATCTTGGTAGGACACTGTTAGAGCAATAGGAGAATTAAATAATGAATTAAGAGAAGCTTTTAATGCCTCAATAACAGATACAAATGCCAGCTTAGCTGAAGCTCAAAGTAAAATAAATGAAGTAAGGACTAAACTTGGTACTTTAACCGATAGTGAAGGTAATGCTTTAATTGATACTGACAAAGCGAATGGTTTAATTGAGTTATTTGCTGAATATTGGAATGTTGATAATCAAACTTATACAAATTTTGAGAATATTTGGAACGCTCAAGCAGGAAAGGCTGGATTAACAGCAGAATTTGTTAATACTGTAAATAGTACACTTACAACATATTAGAATATAGTAGATATTGTAGAAGCTAATAAGGATGAATGGTTGAAATATACTGATGTTGCTAATGCAATGGAAACAACCATTTCAGATGAATGGGATGCTGCTAAAGCTAAAGTAATTAGACAATTAAAATAGGTTGATGCTAATTTAGAATAGCTTACTACTATTTATACTTTATTTGAAATAACAAAAGATGAAAATGGAAATCCTGTTAGCAAGTTGGATACAATAAATGCACAAGTAACTGCAAATACAACAGCATTATCTGGAATTTAGACTTTAGTTAATACTGAAGGTGCATTAGCTAGGTTAATAGCATCATATTCAAATGGGGATCTTACATTTTTATCTGATTTAAAAACACATGCTAATGGAGATGAATCATATTTTGATTTAACAGCTGCTAAGATAACAGGAGCTTTAAAAAATGATGATGTTGCTAAAGCTACTATTTTTGGATGGGTTAGAGATCAATAGTCAGGTTTACGATTATCTGCTGATTAGATTTTTATAGGAGAAAATTTAACACTAAAAGATGATCTTACAGAAATAAGAGGTTTACTACATGTTGCTGACACTGTAATAGTTGGAACTGAACCAAATCCACAAATTTTAATTGATTCTACTAATGGTATTAAACATACTGGTGGTAAATTCCAAATTAATATGGATGGTAGCGGTTTCTTTGGAAATGAAAACAGTAAAATCTCTTGGACTCCTGATGGAGCAATTACTGCTACTGGAATTAATATTGTTGGTTCTAGTAATGTTCCAGAAGGATGGTAGGATTTAGTAAACACGGTAAGTAAATTAGACGGATATTCATATCTTGGAAATAATGGAATTACATTTACTAATGATAATGATACTATTATATTATCTTTAGCTGATGGATTAAAACATTATAAAACATCTGATAATACTAAATCTGGATATAATCTTAAAAACGATGGTTCTGGATATGTTGCTAATGGTATTATCGCATGGGGTATCGATGGTTCAGGTAATATCGGCGGAGCTGATGGTATTTCTTGGGATACAAATGGTAATGTTACTCTTGGTTCATTAGTATTAGGTAAAGCTTCTTCTACTGGAAGTGGATATGATGATACCGCTATTAGTAATAGAGTTAAATAGTTAGAAGAACATTATCTTGATAAAGATAATTATGCTTATTTAACTAATGTTGGTATTTTATTTAATAATCAAACTGATGGTAACTTAGTTGAATTAAGTTCTGTAAGTAGTAAAGATGCTTCTATTGGTGGATTAATTCATACTTATATTGATGCTAGTGGACAAGCTACTACAAATCCACCTACTCATGGTTATGCTCTATATAACGATGGAACTGGTGAGTTAGCTAATGGACACATTAAATGGGGTCTAAAAACTATTACCGAAGAACAGGATGGTTAGCAAGTTGAAGTTGAAAAAGCTTGGTTATCTATTGATGCTGATGATTTAAATATTTATTCTGGTAAAGATGGTCAAGACGGTAAGCAAGGTGCTGACGGTCAAGATGGTAAAGACGGAGAAAATATCACTGAATATATTGATAGAACTGTTACAAATAATATTACTAAAGAAGGCAGTGTAGTAAAAGAATATATAAATACTACTATTACTACTGATATGTCAGGTTATCTAAAAACAACTGATTTAAGAACCGAATTTAATAAATTAGGATTAATAAAAGACTGGGCAATGAAGGAAGCTTTAGATGCTTTAACAGACAGAGTTGATGGCATTGATAGTTGGAAAGATAATCTTGATTTAGGTGATGGAGTAACAGAGACTCAAATTCATTAGTGGATATCTGATGATGTTAATACTTATATGAATGGACGAGACTTCTTAACAGGAAATGATTTAGAAGGTCTTGTAAGTATTGACGAATTAACTACTGCTTTAAAATTCTACGTTGTAGATAATAATGGAAATGTATTATGTACTGACTAGAATGGACAAGTATATACTGGACAATTTGGTGAAGAAGAAGTAACAGAAAATGATACTACTGTAATTAAGAAATATTTCATTTCTAATGGAACTAAATATTATTGGGATGCTCAAGAAAGAGCTTATATCAACGGAGATATTAAATTAACTCCAGTTACTGTTACTGCTGGCGATATGACTGCTGGTATTTAGAAATTAAATACATACTTCATAGCAGCAGTTGATCAAAATGGTAAATAGTATAAAGGTCAATTCTTTGTAGAAACCGTAAATAATGAAGAAAAAGAATATTTCCAAGATGAAGATGGAAATAAATATTATCTAATTACTGATGAATCTAATGCTAATTATGGTAAATATTATGCTAAAATAGGTAATACTGATTATTATTTAACCAAAAAACTTGGAATGGCTTCATCAGTTGATGTTAAGAGTCAAGTTAATAATTATATCAATAATGAAACTGCTCTTTCTAGATTAACTACTTGGGCTGATGAAATACTTGGTTTAAAGAATGGTGGAAAGGCAGGATTTACTTTAGAAGCACTATTATAGAAAATAACTGGAGCTGATTTAAATAATAATAATAATGATGCTGTAACAATTAAAGGTTTAGTTGATGCTTATAATTCTTCACTTGAATTAAATTCTTCTCAAATAGTAACTGGAGTAGATGCTTAGACTAATGCTAAAATAACATTAGATTCTAAACTGACTGATTTAGAAGGAAGAACGTTTGCATCTGCTTAGCAATATAATAATGTTACTAATGCTATAAATAATCTTGATAACAACTATCTTGGAAAAAATGAAGATATTAGTGATAAAGTATTAGGATATTTAGTAGATAATAACTTAATTAAGAGTGATGGAAACTAGGGATATGTTTTAGATGAAGAAAATATTGACTTATCTAAATATACATTAAAATCTGATTATACTGAAGCAATTGCAGGATTAATAACTAAAATTAATAATGCAGAATCTTCTATGGTTTCTACTACAACTAGAGAAGCTATTATTAGAAGAGATGTATTACTTGATAAGAAGATTAATGGAACTATTACTGATGAAGAATTAGGAGAATTAACTATTATTGAATAGGATATAGCAAAAAGAGACTAGTTAATAGCTAAGAAAGAAGAATATGGTGAGTTAATTTCTTACGAACAAGAGGAATTAGATCAGTTAATAGAGGATTATGGAACCAAAGAAAATCCGTTAGAAGATCTTCTTTATGAATACATAACTACTGAAAATAGAATTAGTTCAGCTATTGATAATAAGGTAGCTTCTATTGAAACCTATGTTACTAAAGAAAGTATATTTAATGAAGAAAATGGAACATTAGATACTACTAAATTAAAAAGCGGAGTTAAAATTTCTGCTGATGACATTTACTTAAATGGAAATACTTGGGCTAATTCAATTTTCGCTGATTCTTTAAATGCTAAAACATTACATTCTTACTCTGGACAAACTAGTAGTGCTGATGGTTATCATGTAGAAATTTAGAATGGAATTATTGAAGGATATAAGAAAGAAACTACTAATGGAACAACTACTAATACTATTATTTATAAATTTAATAATGATGGTACAGGTAATATTGGAAGTAACTTTAGTTGGGATGCTAGTGGTAATGTAACATTAACTGGTGTTAATGCAGAATCTGTTCAAACATCTAGTAATAATTTCCATGTCGATGTAATGAATGGATATATTAAAGGATATACTACTGGACATGAAGATACTCCAATATATCAATTTGGTAATGATGGATCTGGTTCTTTAGCTAATGGTAATATAACATGGACATCTAATGCGGAAAGTTTATTAATAAAATCACTTGTAGAAAATCAAAATTATATTTCAGGAACCAATATTCCTTATACCAATAGTTCTATCTTTGAAGGAGGATAGTATTCTGGAATTATAATTAATACTGGACAATTTATTGCAGGATATAGTCATTCTGATGATTTAAATAACTATGAAGAAGTTATCAAAATTGGAACAGGAGCTATTGAATTTAGAAATGGAAATGTTTAGACAGAAATGGCAAAGATATATGCTGCAGATGGGTCTGGACACTTTATGGAAAATGCTATAAGATGGTACATTGATTCTAATGATAATAATACTAAGAAATTAAATATAACTATTCCTACTTATACCACTTCTAGTATTTAGATTAATCCATTAAATAACAATTATATAGATATTAGTAAAGGAATAACATTAACTGGATCTAAATTTAAGATATTCAATAATAATTATTATCGTGATTTATTAACTGATTCTGATAATGATTATCCTATATTTGAAGTTCTTCTAGAATCACCTGACGATCATGGATAGGTAATTGTAGGAGGTAATTTAATAATTAATGGTTCATTATCAGTATATGATTCTGAATCTGAAGATCCAGACACTTATCCAGGATATAATGGAATAATTGAAGATGTTGATGGACGTACATTTACATTTGTTAATGGAATATTAGTTGATGTACAATAATTTTATAATATAACTAAAAAAAAGATAGG
>Ga0310694_10001757_pt1 | contig 23820 bp, 16 predicted proteins | sample 174DNAGHGhighgp2_FD_203884 | JGI IMG/M metagenome (GOLD analysis project Ga0310694, IMG submission 203884) | Sheep rumen microbial communities from Palmerston North, Manawatu-Wanganui, New Zealand - 1742 DNA GHGhigh gp2 (v2) (version 2) | ecosystem: Host-associated > Mammals > Digestive system... | reverse complement strand
ACAAGTTCAGCCTCAACAAAGACATAACCAGCAAAGCGATTCTTCTCTTTAACCACACGTTTACCGTTGCGTACAGCAACGACCTTCTCTGTTGGAATAAGCGACTGGGATACATGCGACGCAAAACTTCCACCTTGATGGATTAAAGCATCGATGTACTCCTTAACTTTGCCTTCCTTTCCACTAATGGCACGCAAGACGTACCACTTCATTTCAGTTTCAGCCATTTCCAGATCAGAGTTGGTTTAGCGCAAAATGCCGTAAACGGCCTCCATCCCACTTTGGAAGATGAAGTCCATAACGAAAACTATCAGCGCGATGCATAGGGAAGCGGTTAAAACTACAACAGCGCTGCTCATAAGTTCTGAACGTGTCGGCCACGTGGTCTTATGCACAAGTTCTTCGTATGAATCCTTGCAGTAATTTACAATCTTATTAAACATAAGCATCTATATTTTGGCACGGGAAGAGAGGCTCGAACTCCCGACACCTGGTTTTGGAGACCAGTGCTCTACCAACTGAGCTATTCCCGTAGAAAAGTTGAGAGTGAGGAATCTTGCCTACGAGCACGATTCTACACGCTCTCAACTTCTGTTTATTTTTCTTCAGTCACCATCCGGCATGAGAATCACTTCCCTTCCGAACGGCTGTCTTCGGAATATTAGTCGAACACTTCTGTAATCTGACCGGAACCTACCGTACGACCACCCTCGCGGATAGCGAAACGGAGACCTACGTTCAGAGCCACCTTGTAAATCAGGCTTACAGTAATCTCAACGTTATCACCAGGCATTACCATCTCAACGCCATCGGGCAGATGAATCTCACCCGTGCAGTCCATCGTACGCAGATAGAACTGGGGACGATACTTGTTGCCGAAAGGAGTATGACGGCCACCCTCTTCCTTCTTCAGCACATAGATAGATGCCTTGAAGCCAGAGTGAGGAGTGATAGCACCCGGGTGGGTAATAACCATACCACGTTTAACCTCGTTCTTGTCGATACCGCGGAGCAGCAGACCTACGTTATCTCCAGCCTCGCCCTGATCCAGCAGTTTGCGGAACATTTCGACACCAGTAATCACAGACTTCTTGTCCTCGCCCAGACCAAGGATCTGAACATCGTCGCCCACCTTCACAACGCCAGTCTCGATACGGCCGGTAGCAACAGTACCACGACCAGTGATAGAGAAGACGTCCTCAACGGGCATCAAGAAGGGCTTATCAATGTCGCGAACGGGCTCCTGAATCCAGGTGTCGCAAGCATCCATCAGCTCCATAACCTTAGCTTCCCACTCGGGTACGCCATTCAGGGCGCCAAGAGCAGAACCGCGAATGATAGGAGTATCATCCTCGAAGTCGTACTGCTCAAGCAGTTCGCGCATTTCCATTTCCACGAGCTCCAACATTTCCTCGTCGTCAACCATGTCGCACTTGTTCAGGAATACAACCAGACGGGGAACGTTCACCTGGCGAGCCAGCAGGATGTGCTCGCGAGTCTGAGGCATAGGACCATCAGTTGCAGCCACAACGATGATAGCACCGTCCATCTGAGCAGCACCAGTTACCATGTTCTTCACATAGTCGGCATGTCCCGGGCAGTCCACGTGTGCGTAGTGACGCTTTGCAGTCTCGTACTCAACGTGTGCGGTGTTGATGGTAATACCACGCTCCTTCTCTTCGGGTGCGTTGTCAATCTGGTCGAAACTCTTAACCTCAGAAAGACCCTGCTTTGCAAGCACGGTCGTAATGGCTGCGGTCAAAGTTGTTTTACCGTGGTCTACGTGACCGATGGTACCAATGTTCACATGAGGTTTGGTACGCTCGAATTTTTCTTTTGCCATAGCTTTTTTATTATTAACAGATTAATGATTAATCATTTCTCTTTTCTCTCTTCCCTCCGAGCTGCTTCCGAGAGTTGAACTCGGGACCTCATCCTTACCAAGGATGCGCTCTACCACTGAGCTAAAGCAGCAACATTTTTAGAGCGGAAAACGGGGCTCAAACCCGCGACCCCCAGCTTGGAAGGCTAGTGCTCTATCAACTGAGCTATTTCCGCATTATATTATATAAGGTGGGTGGTGATGGATTCGAACCACCGAAGGCGTAAGCCAGCAGATTTACAGTCTGCCCCATTTGGCCACTCTGGTAACCACCCCCATTATATTCTTTTCCGTCTTTCAACGTCCGCCACACTTGGCGTTTTGAGCCTCTTGTCGGATTCGAACCAACGACCCCGAGATTACAAATCACGTGCTCTGGCCAACTGAGCTAAAGAGGCGTACAGCCGAATTCGACTCTAATTTCGGTTTAATCGGCTGCAAAATTAGGCATATTTTTTGAACCGCCAAAACTTTTCCTCTGTTTTTTAGCGATTTTTCTGCTTTTCCTTGTATTTGGTAAGCTGACGAACCAACGATTCCACGTTTTCGTCCACCGCTTCCTCAAAAGTATTGCAGACGTTTTCGGCATAGAACTCTTTGCCTGGCATCTTCACTTTGATATCCACCTCTTTGTTGAGCGCCGTTTCGGGTTTCACCACTTTGAGCGTCACCTCCACGTTGCCAACCTCCTCGCTGAACTTACTCAGTTTTGAAACTTTCTTCACAATGAAGTCTTCGAGTTTCTCGCTTGCTTCGAAGCGAACGGCTTGAATCTTAATGTCCATAGTTTCCTCCTTTTTCTGTGGCTCTTGGGTGAGCCTGTTTATACAACTCTTTCAGTTCTTCGAACGAAGTATGCGTGTAGATCTCTGTCGTAGATAGGCTTTCGTGTCCGAGCAGTTCCTTCACAGATTGCAAGTCGGCGTGATGGTTTAGCAGCGACGTGGCGAACGTATGTCTCAGCACATGCGGCGAACGTTTTTTCTGCGTGGTGACGAGCGTCAAGTACTTGTGCACTATCCGCCACACTTTTGGTGCCTCGATTCGTTCTCCCGTTCGCTCGTCCAGAAAGAGGGCGTCACTGCTGGAATGCTGTTTGCAGAAAGCCGCTCTTGCCTCGCAATACAATTGCAAATCCGCCTCCATCTCCGCGCCGTATGGTATCAGACGTTGCTTGTTGCGTTTGCCGGTCACCTTTATCTGTCTCAAGTGCACATCCACGTCCTGCAGATTCATTCCGACCAGTTCTGCGCGTCGTATTCCGGTGGAGTAGAACATCAGGATTATCATTCGGTCCCTGACGCCCACATAGCCTTCCGGGAAGATATCCGTCCCGTCCAACAGTCTGTTCAGTTCCGCTTCTCGCAGATAGGTGGGCAGTGCCCGTTCTTTCTTGGGCGACGAAACCGAATGCACTGGGTCGTGGTCTGTCAATCCTCGTTGCAGCAGAAACTTATAGAACGTGCGAAGGGCGCTCAGACGCCTGCTGACGCTCGAAGCCCGCTGTCCGTCCTCCATCATGTGGAGCATCCACTCGCGGACTACGCTTCCGTCTACACTTTGCCAGTCATAGTTTTCATCCAGAGCCACATAAAACCGCTTGAACGCTTCCAAGTCGGCTTGATATTCCGAGACCGTCCGTTCCGACAGGTTCCTTTCGTATCTCAGATAATCAATGAAGTTCTGAATCCACATTACTTCGTCTCACTTTCCAGAGGCGAAGATAAGCATTTTCTGGGACTTCGCAAAACGCGAGCCCACTTTTTAAGATTCTTTAATCCTCTACTCTTCTCAGCTTCTGAACATAGATGGCGCGCTCCTTGGCCAGACGCTTCAGCACAGAGGGCTTGTCGAACTGCTGACGTGCACGGAGTTCCTTCACAGTTCCGGTCTTCTCAAATTTACGTTTGAACTTCTTGAGCGCTCTTTCGATGTTCTCACCTTCTTTTACAGGTACTACAATCATTGCTTTTTACGTTTATTTGTTTATAAATTATGTGTCATGTGCATTATTAGCGGCGCAAAATTACACATACTTTTCGAGTTGGCAAAGCTTTTTCTACATTTTTTCACAAAAAAGCGAGGGTGCCGTCAGTCAGCACCCTCACATTCTGTCGCCACTATATAATAATATAATGTACGCGCGCGCGAGTTAGAGGTTGGGATTTGCCTTCTTCCAGTCAGCCACTGCGGGAATGATGCCGAGCGACACGATTTCGTCGCGCATCTTCTGCAGGTGCTCGTAAGAAGCTTGCAGCGAAGCCATTTCCTCTGCTGTGCCTTCGGGGGCAGTGAAGTGAACGCCGGTGGCGTCGATTGTCGTCGGCATGGCCATCATCACGTTCTTGAATCCGCACTTGTCGCAGTTCACATAGCAGCCAGCGGGCAGCGTGAAGGGCTCTCCACCCATAGCAGCCTCAATCATCTTCACTGCGTTGTAAGCCGGGCTCTGGAACGAAGAGCGGCCGCGCAGCTTGATAATGTTCGAGCCGCCCTGCACCGTCCGATGCTTGATGTCAGCCCAGCGCTCTGCCGAAAGGTTGAAGTCTGCCAGCGGCTTGCCGTCTATCTTCACCTGCGATGCAAACACTGCCATCTGCTCGCCGTGGCCGCCGTAAGTGTGTGCGCCCGTCACCTTGTCCTGACGTACGCCGAACTCCTGTGCCAGAGCCTGCTGCAGACGCGTAGAGTCCAGAGCAGCCAGCGATGTCAGTTGGTTGGGCTTCAGACCAGAGTGAATCAGTGCCGTGAGAGCCGTCACGTCGGCCGGGTTGAAGATCACAACCACGTGCTTCACGTCGGGGCAATACTTGCGGATGTTCTCGCCGAATTCAGCTGCAATCTGGCAGTTACCTTTCAGCAGGTCCTCGCGCGTCATGCCCTCCTTGCGTGGAGCACCACCGCTGGAGATGATGTACTTCGCACCCGTGAAAGCCTCCTTTGCATCCACCGTGTAGCTGAAGTTCGCGCCAGGGAATGCACAGTGTGCCATTTCGTCGTACACGCCGTGAACGCCGGGTTCGTAGATGTCATACAGACAAATGTTGGGAGTCAGACCCAACATCATTGCACTCTGAGCCATGTTGGAGCCAATCATACCGCCGGCACCAACGATGAGCAACTTCTCGTCAGTCAAAAAAGCCATAATAGAATTTGTTTTATAAAGTTTGTCAATTACTTTCCGACTCGCAAAGTTAGACAAAATTCCACTCACGGCCAAGCCTTTGTGCCGAATATTTATGCACAAGACCGCAAAGTATGCGTTTTGCAAACTTCATCTGACATTTTCCGCCTTCTTGCCGCTTGCACCCCACTGCGCCATGCTCCGTTTCTCTCGTCGCATCCTCGCGGGTGCATCCTCCGGTGGCAGCAAGCAGAAGGGCCGGCCTCGTCCGGCCAGCCCTTCGCGTCGTCTATCTGTCCGTTCCGTTCGGTTTACACCTTGCGGAGCGGGAGCAGCTTCAGTAAAGCACTTTCTTTCCGTCGCGGATGTAGATGCCCTTTGTCGGCTTCTGCACTCGGCGTCCGCTCAGGTCGTAGATGGCGCGCGTCGGCGTCTGCGTGTCGGTCTGAGTCTCTGCTATGCCAGTCGTTCTGCCGTAACCCAAGGGCAGGCGACGCACGTAGTACACGTTCGGTGCGCCAACCTCGTTCACGAACTCCACGCTCATCACACACTTCACGGCCTTGCCGCTTTCGGCATTTGCCAGATAGAGCGTCACGTCGCACTTCTCGCCTACGGTCACGCCTTCGGGCATCTCGTACCACTTAAATTCGCCGTCGGCATAGTACACGCCCAGCCGTCCCGTCTCGGTGGCTGCACATCGGTAAGCCTTTCCGTTCACCGTGTCGAACCAGAAACCCTGTCCGGGCGAAGCGTTGTAGCGGCTCGTCAGCTTCACGTCGTTGCCGTCCAGCTCCTCGGCATAGAGTATCGGGCTTTCCGTGCCGAGCAGTTCGGCCACTCTCTGAGCGTTGATGGCTGTCGATATCAGCGCCATGTCGCCCGACTCGTTGTCGAGATACGTATAGTAGTCGCCCGTCACCATCAGTTTCACGTCCACGTTCTCCGTGCCTACGATGTCCAGATTCTGTACGTCAGTCGGCACGTTGCCGAATTCGATGTCCAGCGGCAGTTCCACGTATTGTCCTTCGGCCACCAGGAACACCGAGCCCGACGTCCGCTGTCCGCCCTTGAAGGCATCGGGACTGACGCCCACCACCATGAGCTCCTGATACGGCGAATACGTCAGCGTGAAGTAGTCGAACGACTGGAAGTCCGTCACCTCCTTCACCTCCACGTCCAGCACGGCCGTCGGTGCAAGGTCGTACGAGTAGCGGTCCGTCAGCAGGCCCTTCTCAGCGTCGGTCAGCACATACAGCTTCAGGTTCTTGCCCGTCACCGTGCCGCTGAACTTCTTTGCCATCTCGTCGAGGCTGAGTCTGAACCGCAGCCCCTTCACGTAGTCATACTTGCCTGTCAGCACCTCTTCGCCCACCTTCTTCAGGTCGGCCAGAGCCACCGTCTCGCCTGCGGCGTTGTCCGCCACATTCAGCGTCAGGTCCAGCGTTGCCATCCGGCCCTTGTAGTAGATACCCAGCTGCACGTTGCAGGCATCGCCGTTCTTCAGTGCGCCTTCCGTCTGATAGAGTCCGTAGTGCAGTTCGTCCAGCACTCCGTCCACTTCCATCACACACGCCCATTCGCCTTCGCCCTTTTTCTCCACGCGGCCGTTGCGTTGCATGCAGAAGTTACCGCTGCCGGCTACGTACGAAGTCGAAGCATGGTCCGAGAGGTTATACACCATCTCCGAGCCGTCGGCCATCTGCTCGCCGCGCGCCCACGCTGCCAGTGCAGCCTTCAGCTCGCTGCTCTCCACGCCCAGAGCCTTGGCCAGCACCGGAATGCCGAACGAGGCCGTTGCAGGGTCGTAGTTGTCGGGCCGCACCGTCAGGCTGCGTGCAAACTTGCCACACTCCACGGCGCCTGCCACCACTGCCATGTTCTTGGCCTCCTGCTGCGAGTCGCCAAACTGCACGTCCAGCTTCACCTCGTAGTATTTGCCGTCGGCCACCAGCAGCAGCGCACCCGCGGCGTGCTCGCCAGCTGCGAAGCCGTCCACCGGCGTCACCTCTATGGTCTGCGGCAGCGGGTAGTAGCCCAGTCTGAAGGTCTTCTTCGCCCCGGTCACCTCCACGCAGTTCTCATTCAGCGTCGTCATGGCCACCTCCTCGTAGGCATGGCCGTCGGTCAACATGGCACCGTTGGCGTCTGCAAAGGTGTAGAGCTCCAGATTGCCGCCCTTCACGTTGCCGCCAAAGAGCGATGCGATGGCCTCCAAGTCGAGCTTCTGCTCACACTTCTTCCCAGCCTTATACTGCATCTTCACCGTCTGCTCGCCCACCTTCTCCAGTGTCGTCAGCGCCGCCTCCTGTCCGAGGCGTCCGGCCTGTACGTGCAGGCTGATGTCGAAGGTGGCCACCTTGCCGCCAAATTCGGCAGCAAACACAGCGTGGCACACATTGCCTTCCTTCAGCAGCCACTGGTCGGTAAAAATGTCACGCCCCAGCGTGAACATGAAGTTAAGTCTGTTCTGCCCCGGCTCAATGCCTACATGGCACATCCACGGAGCAGACATCTCCTGGCTCATCTTGCCGTCGGCCGTCAGGTCGAAGTAAGCGTGGTTGCCGCCCACTGTCTTCTCGCCCTCTGCCGGCACCAGATAGAGCAGTTTCTGGTTCTCGTAGGGCGACTTCTTGTCTCTCACCACGTTGAGCCACTCGCTCATCACCGCGTTGTACTCCTCGGCGTCCACGCCCAAAGTCTGGCTCACGGATGCGAGGTTGAACGACACTCTGTACTCACCTTCCTCCAGCGGCACATAGACATCGCTCCTGAACTGCGCACTCATGCTCGCGGCCATGGCCGTCAGCAGCATTGCAATCATTGTCAATCTCGTTTTCATAGCTTTTTAATTAGGTTAAACATATTACTTTTTCTTGTTTCTCTGCCGCAAAGGTAGGGCGGCATTTTCTTCCGCGCAATACCCCTGCCTCATTTGTATATCTCTGTCCGCCTCGACATGGCACCGTCAAGACCTCATAATTTACATCCTCATCCCTAATAAGCCATCTTCTTTCCGTCGCGGATGTAGATGCCCTTTGTAGGTGTCTGCACCCGGCGACCGTTGAGGTCGTAGATGGCGGTCGACTGTTTTCCGTCCACCGCTGTCGTCTCCGCGATGCCGTCTGGCGTCCACTCTACGATATTGCCAAAGTCTTTCCACGGCGAGGTGGTGCGGGCCTCCTCCAATAGATTCGGAAGGACGTGCAGAGTGACATTCTCCAATTTCACACCCGCAAAATTGTTACCACGAACTTGAGGTAGCACCTCTGTATCACAATAAATATCTTTCAGGCTTTCACATCCGTCAAAAGAGCCGGAATTAATATTCTCCACGTCCTTAGGTATCTGCACAGACAATATATGGTTGCAATTCTGGAACAAACCAGCCTTAACCTGCGACAGCCCCTCTGGCAGGACAACATCTGTCACCTCTTCACCTCCCACAAACAGATGGTGCTTAAAAGGATAAGCATTGGGGAAATCGCCACCTCCACCTAACCAAGCAGTAAATAGAAGATTAATACGATAGTAACTATCCCAATCATCAAACTTCAGATTCTCTGGACTACAGCCTTTAAGCCCATCTGCTTCAATTGTTGTCACATGACGGGGAATTGTGAGCGTCTTAATACTTTTGCAACCCGAGAACATCTTCATCCATACAGAAGAGATGGAATCTGGGATTGTAACCTCCGTCACCTCCTTCTCTCCAGCATAAAGACGATAACTGGGAATACCCGCACTTCCCATGCGCACTTTAAAAAAGTTTGCCAAACTTGAGAAATCAACCCGTTTCAGGTTTTCGCAGCCCAAGAAAGCATCAGGCCGTATCACTTCCACATTGTCTGGAATAGAAATCGCCTCAATACCTTTGCAGCCAGAGAAAACACCAGTCTCTATTCGCTTCAGGCTTTTCGGCAACGTCACAGAAGTTATTTCAGCACAGTTTCTAAAAACATATTTGTTCAGTGTCGTTATTCCTTCTGGTATTACCAAGTCTTTCACCTCTTTTCCGCGAATCGTAAACCTTCCAACCATAGATGCCGGATTCCCACTTTGAGAAACAAGTAAGGAGCACAAACTCTCAACACTATAAAAGTCCACACTCTTTAAGTTTTCACAGCCCACAAACGGACTTCCCACAAGTTTCGAAATATTCTTGCCAAACGTAATACTATTCAGACTCTGCACAGCAAAAAATGCATTGTATTTTATCGTTCTTACATTGTCTGGCAAAACTACTGATGTCAGGTTCTCCGACCAGTGAAAAGCATTTTCTCCTATAGAAGTTACGGCATAAGTCCTCCCTTCGTATTCCACCTCATTAGGGACAAAGACTTCACCAGTATAAGAATTGACACCTGTCGTGTAAACTTCTTCATTATACGTCACCTCTGCCTCCAGTGTTGTCTCGTTCAGGTTGTAGAATATACCATCTATCTTCACTGTATCCGCAGCCATGCGAAGCAAAGAAGCTAAAGCCAACGAGAAAATAATAATGAAACGTTTCATTGTGTTTTCTTATTTTGATTGGTCAAACATATTACTTTTTCTTGTTTCTCTGCCGCAAAGGTACTTATTATTTGCTTCGGCGACAACATTTTATAGTATCATTTTTAAATTTCAGAGAACAGTCAGAAAAACGTCTGCATATCATACAATTAAATGATGCACAAAAGAATTATTAGAAAAACAGAGAGTATCATTCTTCGTTTTTTCTTTAAAACCCCTCCAAATATTGCCGGAGAGAGAACGGAATATCACCCAGTCCCATCTTCTTTTTTAGGATTGTTTGTTTCTGCTTAACATACTGAGAAGACAAGAACAAAAGATTCTCTATAGCTTTGTTATCGATATCCATACGGAGTAACATACAGAGCTGCATGTCCTCCTGATTCAACATCGGAAATCGTTCGTTCAATCTGTTTATGAAATTATTATCTGCTTCATTCAATACAAATTCCATCTCATCCCAATCTCGCTTCGACAAAATAAGATTTTCCTTTGCCATACTTGATTGTTTTATCTTTTGCACTACGTCTATCTTTTGAAGCAGAAAGTTCCGAAGCATATTCAGTCGTTCTTCATGCCCTTTTATCTGCTCCCGATACAAAGCCTCCTCGGCCAGCCTCTTTTCTCTTTCTAAGGCTTGCAGCCTTTGCGAGGTCATGCGTTTTTCTTTTTCGTTCTTGATTTTCCGTTTTGCATAGCTCATTCGGATGTAAAACAGGAGTAACGTGAAAAGCAGAACAAAGATAATTATCACGATGAGAAAGATATTTCTTTGAGACTTTCTCGAAAGGCTTTCTTTTTCTGACAACACTTGAAAAGAACTCTTCATATATTCAGCGTTTTCCTTCTCTTTCTTATAATATTGTTGTTCCAAATAAAATTGGGCTGAATCAGCGTACTGCATGGCTTGTGCCAAATCGTTTCTTTGGGCAGCAATATTTCGCAAAGATTCGAATGCTATGTATCTTATGCCTTCGTCGTCCGTTGTGAGGATAGAAGAAAACATTTCATTCGCTTTTTCTAAAGAATCAACAAACAAATATAACTCTCCCAGCAACATTATAAGATTTGGAGTATTGCAAACATTCATTTTATATGCTTCCTGTGCATAATGCAATGCACTCGTATAATCGCCCTTCTCACAGTAAAAAGCGGCAATATTATGATAAGACCGACCTATTGCACTTTCGTCTCCATCACTAATCGAAAGAGTCAAAGACTTTTCATAACAATATTGAGCAGAGTCCATCTTTTCCAACAACATGTAGCATATACCCATTGCATTCAGCAGGTTTACCTTATTGCTTATTAGCGGCGGACCCTTCTCTTCGCAAAGCGTATAAGCTCTTTCTGCATAACTTAGTGCCAAACGAGGATCACCTACCCATACACAACGGGAAAGACTATGCAATGCAAGATATTCGGTATAATAGTCCTTGTGTGTTTTGCAGAGGCGGATGCACTGACGTAGGCAGTCCTCGGCACGCTTAGTGCTGTCGAGCCGTGCATAGTAGCGGCCCATGTAGAGATGAGCACGGGGAGCAAGGGTGTCGGACGAATGTCGGAGATAATAGTCGTACGCGATGCTGAGCAGGCTGTCGCTCCTAACCTCGATGCAGCTCTTATCCTGTGCCATCGAGTAGAGCAGGGCATAGCGGGCAAGGGTACGACCAGACAGCTGACGGCGATTGCAAGTCTGCAAGAGAGCCAGCGCGCTGTCGGGATGCGGTTGCATGAGAGCCTCGGCCTGCCGAAGGACGGCCGGCTCGCGGTGGCTACAGCCAACCGTCAGGAGAAAAAGGAGGGCAAGCAAACTGCCCGAGAGATAGTGTTTCATAGACTGCGTAGTCAGTATTTAACGGAGCACAAACGCTCTTCCTTTCGCAAAGATACAAACTTCTGGCGTATCGTGATGTTTTCCTGCGGTATCATTTTAGAAAAACGTAATTTATTTACCTATCGTTCTGTATATAAAACGATTGCCGCGGCAAAGATGAGCAGAAATAGCAATCCGAAGAGTATCATTATTTGCTTTCACATATTAGAAAGACTGCAAATACCGTCTTAGAGAGACCGGAATATCGCTAAGTCCCATCTTCTTTTTTAGGATTGTTTGTTTCTGCTTTACGTATTGCTTAGACCGCAAGTAGATTTTTTCTAAAGTACTATTCTCAATATTCAGCCTAAGCAACATACACAGGCAAACATCCTCTTTATCCAGCATAGGGAAACTCTCTTTTATTCGCACAGCAAAATTATTGTCCGTTTCATTAAGAAAAAACTCTATTTCCTTCCAATCATATTCTGAAAGAATAATTCTATCCTTTATCTTTTCTCTCTCTACACGTTGAAGGACATTCACTTTTTCTACAAGGAAATGACTTAACATAGCCATCCTTTTATCCCGATTTGCGATTTCCTCCTTATGTAACAAGTCATCAGACATGCTTTTTTGTCTTTCGTACAGGAGGGTTCTTTCCAAGTTCTTTTTACGTTGCAGCAATAGTATGATAAGCAATACAGAAACGAGTGCCGAAAAAAGAAAGATAACGCGCTGCATGGCTCTTTTACTCCGTTCCCTCTCTTGCTGCACTTCCATCTGCTCTGCTTCTTTGTAAAATTCCACTTTATCATATTCCGCCTGCTCATACATACTATTGAGCGAATTATTCATTGAATCCGAATAACTATATAAATCATCTATATTATTCTGTTTCTTGGCTATTTCTCGTAAACTCAGGAATGCAGAATACCGCATGCCGATATCCTTTGATTTGATAAGCGTTGAAAGGAAATTTCTTGCCTGCTCTAAGGAATCGACAGCTATATAACTATTAGACATATTTAGAACCATATTCTCCGACTTATGAATAGCATATTTCCATGCTTTTTGGGAGTAAGGAAAAGCCTTTTGCGGAGTTTTGCCATAAAGATAAATAGTAGAATAAGTCTGGTATGTATTACTTAGTTGCATAGAGTCTTTACTTTCTTCGGCTAAATCTAAGGCTTTATTTATATATAATAAGGCACTATCCGTCTCCTCGAGGAGATTGAAACAGGTTGCGAAGTCATCAAGCATATACACTTTATTACTTAATCTTGGCGAGCATTTCTCCCCATACAATTTATATGCACGTCTCAAATAGTTAAGAGCCTGCTGCGGATCGCCTACCCATACACAACGGGAAAGACTATGCAATGCAAGATATTCGGTATAATAGTCCTTGTGTGTTTTGCAGAGGCGGATGCACTGACGTAGGCAGTCCTCGGCACGCTTGGTGCTGTCGAGCAGTGCATAGTAGCGGCCCATGTAGAGATGAGCACGTGGAGCAAGGGTGTCGGACGGATGGCGGAGATAATAGTCGTACGCGATGCTGAGCAGGCTGTCGCTCCTAACCTCGATGAGGCTCTTATCCTGTGCCATCGAGTAGAGCAGGGCATAGCGGGCAAGGGTACGACCAGACAGCTGACGGCGATTGCATGTCTGCAAGAGAGCCAGCGCGCTGTCGGGATGCGACTGCATGAGAGCTTCGGCCTGCCGAAGGACGGCCGGCTCGCGGTGGCTACAGCCAACCGTCAGGAGGAAAAGGAGGGCAAGCAAACTGCCCGAGAGACAGTGTTTCATAGACTGCGTAGTCTGTATTTAACGGAGCACAAACGCTCTTCCTTTTGCAAAGATACAAACTTCTGGCGTATCGTGATGTTTTCCTGCTGTATCATTTTAGAAAAACGAAATTTATTTACCTATCATTCTGTATATAAAATGATTGCCGCGGCAAAGATGAGCAGAAATTACAATACGAAGGGTATCATTTTTAATAGTTCATGGCCCCCATCCAACCTTGCCCGCCTTCGTGCTGCGCCCTCACCAATCGCTTGAACGCATAACGCGCGATTGCCTTACAGTTTGTAAAACGTGAATCTGAAACTGCCCCTAAAGTTTTTTTCTCGAAAAAAACCTACACGCCTACACTCGCGGCACTTATCGTGCTGCATGACAAAGCGTTTCGGGTGTGTAGGTTCGGGTGTAGGCAAGGCGAAAACGTGTAGGTTTCGGCCTCATTTTCTACATTTTCGCTACAAAGTGATGCGATGTGCGATGCCGAAGCAGGACTGACGACTCTTATTCTGTCGCCCTTTCAGGGCTACCATGCGGATTGCATCCTTTGCAGGGGCTCCACCCCTGCCTGTGCTCTGACACCCCTTCGGGGTTAACGTCCGTGGAGGTGGACAAAATGCGCTGCAACGTGTGGTGGCAACGTGGTGGCGGAATTTGACAAGCATTGCCCACCTTCGGGCTGCGCCCTCACCAATCGCTTGAACGCATAACGCGCGATTGCCCTACCCTTGAAGCGACTTTTATGATGTATCTACTGCCGCGCCACGTGTCATCCCGACGACAGGAGGGATCTCATTCGCGATAGGATGCCCGACTGTGTGAGATTCTTCCTCCGCTTCGCTCTGTCAGAATGACACGGGGTGGTGTAGGCGTGGTGGCGGAATTTGACAATGCATTGCCCACCTTCGGGCTGCGCCCTCACCAATCGCTTGAACGCATAACGCGCGATTACCCTACCCTTGAAGCGACATTTATGATGCATCTACTGCCGCGCCACGTGTCATCCCGACGACAGGAGGGATCTCATTCGCGACAGGATGCCCGATTGAGTGAGATTCTTCCTCCGCTTCGCTCTGTCAGAATGACACGGGTGATGTATTTCATGCCACGCTTGGGCGTCTGCACTCGGCTTCCGCCGAGGTCTAAAAAATGCTGTCGATGCTGTCCACACAGAGATCGGAGACGGAGATGCGGTTTCCGAAGAATCGGAAGCCGGAGCGGTTGGCGTCGCATCGGCGCTCGAGCGAATAGCTATACATGCCGCCCTCTACGAAAACTTCGACCGACGTTCTGTCTATGTAGATGTCCACGCTGAGGCTCATGCTGGTGGGGTCGGCAGGCGAGAAGAAACGGCCGGAAAGTGTGTTGTGATTGAGGTCGTAGTCCACGATGCGCTGCCCGTTCAGTTCCAGTCCTGCGCCGGTGCTGTGGCTCAGCGTCAGGACGAAATGGAGATGCAGGCCCTCGTCTGCAGCACCAAAGGTCTGGAGCGCTGTGTCGGCCTCGGTCTGAGAGAGTTGTCGTCCGTCGGACGAATAACGGCGATGCATCAGTGAGCGTAACTCGCGCACGGGCTGACTGAAGAGCCGCACTCCGTCGGGTGTGGTGCGCAGCGTCAGCTCGGTGGGCAGAAGCATCATGCCGCGGAAAGGCATGCCGGGATGCGACACACGTCCCCACCCTATCTGCACGCGCCGGCCGTCGGCCATCCCGTTGAAGGTCTGCGCCGCGTAGATGGTGCCAGTGGTGTAACAATACTTGCCGGCCCGAGGCGTGAACGTCTGGCCGTCAAAGTCGCCAAGCATATAGGTGCCCGATGCGCCACTCATCACCCAGCACGTCTGTGCGGGGTTGCCGTCGATGGGCAGTTCGAACAGGTCGGGGCATTCCCAGAAACCCGTCACGTGGCTCCTGTACGTCCAGTCCCTCAGGTTGTCGGACGTGTAGATGGAGTTTCCGTCGCGCTCGTTGAGTGCCATCACCCAGTGGCGTGCAGGTTCGTACCAGAGTAGCCGCGGGTCGCGCGTGTCGTGCGTCTGCCACTTCTCGTTGGAGTCTATCACGGGCCGTCCGCCGTTGTATTTCTGCATGGTACGCCCGCCATCGAGGCTGTATGCGATGCACTGCGTCTGGTGCTTCCCGTCGTTGGTGTACGCCACCACCATAGGCGCCACGCCTCTGCGCCCGAAACCGCTCGTATTGCGCACGTCCATCACGGCCGAGCCGGAGAACATGGTGCCCAGCGAGTCGGGCAGGAGTACGTCGTCGTATTCCTGCCAGTGGAGCAAGTCGCGGCTGACGGCATGGCCCCAGTGCATATTTTCCCACTCGCGTTCGAAAGGGTTGTGCTGATAGAAGAGGTGGTATTCGCCGTCGGCAAAGACCAGTCCATTCGGGTCGTTGATCCATCCACGCCGCGTGGTGAAGTGAAACTGCGGGCGGTAGTCCTCGCGGTACATGCGGCTCTCGCCCATGATGGAATCTGCGAAAACCAACCGGCGAAGCGCCTCCCCGCTGCCGTCGTAGGTCAGACGTAGCTGTTTGCCGCGGTAGGCGCTGAGGTCCTTGAAGACCCAATAGTCAGGCTTGCCTTCGGCCAGTCGCACGACCACCGACAAATCGTCCACGCCCTTGGCCTGGAATGTAAGGCGGCGCCGTTCGGCGCGATGCGAGATGGGCAGATTCAGGTAGCGCGCCTTCACTTTCAGTGTTATCTCGGCTGCCTCCGCGCCACACACGGCCACGAGCAGGAATGCGAGCAGAGCGAATCGTCTCATTGGGCTTTCTTTTAAAAATTGCGACGTGTAGTTTCTGAAAATGCGACGTGTGGCGTGAAGCGATGCGACGTGTGGCAAGAGGAATTGCGACGTGTGGCGTGAAGCGATGCGACGTGTGGCAAGAGGAATTGCGACGTGTGGCAATCAGGACGTGAAAGGGTCGGACTCATCGACCTTGACGCCGCAGTGGGGACAATAGTGGGCTGTCTCGTCGAGGGGAGCGCCACACTCGCGGCATTTCTGCTTCGGCTCGCTGCTCACCCGATGGTCGTGGATGAACTGCGCGCTGACGATGCCGGTGGGCACGGCCATGATGGTGTAGCCGAGAAGCATGACAATGGCGCTGAGGAAGCGGCCAACGGGTGTGACGGGCGCGATGTCGCCGTAGCCCACGGTGGTCATGGTCACCACGGCCCAGTAGATGCTGCTCGGCACATCGCGGAACTGCGAGTCGGGACGCGAGCCTTCGACCATAAACATGAGCGTGCCCAGCGAAACGACGAGTATGACCACGAATAGGAAGAAGACAAAAATCTTGCGGCTACTGACCATGAGCGAGCGCATGAGCTTGTCGCCCTCCTCGAGGAAGCTGAAAAGCTTGAAGACACGGAAGACGCGGATGAGACGGAACGTGCGGACAACCATGAGGTAGCGCACGGGACCGAAAATCCAGCCTACGTAGAGCGGCAAGGTGCTGAGCAAATCGACGATGCCGAAGAAGCTGAGCGCGTATTCGCGAGGCCGCGGCGAGCAGTAGAGACGACAGACGTACTCGAGCGTGAAGAAGAATGTGAAGACATACTCGAGCACCGTGAAAATCTGCTTGGCCAGAAGCGGCAGGCCTTGCATGCTTTCGACGATGACGAGCGCTATGCTGGCCACGATGACCCAGAGAAGCGTCACGTCGAAGGCCTTGCCCAGCGGCGTGTCGCTCTGGAAGATGATGACGTAGAGTCGGCGCTTCAGCGTCTCGTTGTGCAGAAAACGCTGCCAGCGTGACTGGGTGGTAAGTTTCTCTTCGCGCATACGCGTGCGTACATTTAATATTTGTGTCAGAAGAGCGAGTTCTCCACGATGCGCCCCATCTGCCATACGCAGCGCACGCAGAGTTTCTCGTCCATGATCATTATGTCGGCGTCCTTGCCACGTGCCAGGGCTCCCTTGCGGTCGTGGACTCCCATGATGTGGGCCGGCGTCTCGCTGGCCATGCGCACGGCATCCTCGAGCGGCACCTCAGCCTGCTGCACCATGGTGCGTATCAGGCGGTCTGTGGTGGCTATGGAGCCGGCCAACGCGCTGTGGTCGGCAAGCTTGCACACGCCATCCTCGATGATGACACGCGGGTCGAAGGCCACTGCGTCGGGGTCGGCAGCCGCCACGGCCAGTGCGTCGGACACCAACGCCATGCGCTCTACGCCCTTCATCTTGTATGCCATCCGCAATATGGTGGGCGGCACATGGATTCCGTCGGCTATGCACTCGATGGTCATGTCGTCGATCAGATAGACGCTCTCCACGGTGCCCTCGTATTTGTACTCCATCTTGTTGTGGAAGCCAGGCATGGCGTTGTAGAAGTGCGTGACGTGGGTGAAACCCGACTCGAAGGCGGCTTTCACGTCGCTGTACTCGGCCATCGTGTGGGCGATGCTGGGCAGGATTCCCTTCTCGGACAAATATTTTCCGAACTGGAGGGCGCCCGGCAGTTCGGGTGCGGCATCCCAGCGTGCGAGGCACTGCGCCCGCTCTACGATGGGTATGTATTCGTTCGGATCGGGGTTCTTGATCCAGCCGAGCACTTGGGCACCGGCCTTGCTGGGGTTGAGATAGTGGCCCTCGAGGTGCAGACCCAGGATTGGCGAGTCTTTCTCCTCCATCAACTTGTTGCAAGTATCGACGGCGCGGTCTATCATTTCCACCGTGCTGCTGCTCAGTGTGGGGAAGATGCTCGTGGTGCCGTGCTTGGCGTGCGCCATCACAGCAGTTCGGTAGGCATCCTCCGTCCCCTCCTGAAAGTCGCGGCCACCGCCGCCATGCACGTGCATTTCCACGCCGCCCGGCAGAACGGCCATCCCCTTCGCGTCAATCAACTCCGCGCCTATCACCGCCAGGTCGCAATTCGTGACCTCGAGAATCTTGTTGTCCCGGATGATGACGCTGCCGTCCTTCAGCCACCCCTGCGGCGTTAGGATTCGTCCGTTTATAATCTGTGTTAGCATAGTTTGTTAAGAAATAGAAACGTTTTCGGGCTGTCGCCTATTTTGTCATGGCGTACACCACGTCCATTATCTGCTTTCCCAGCTCGTCGGCGGCCTGCATGGTGGCTGCTTCGCTATAGACGCGGATGATGGGCTCGGTGTTGCTCTTGCGCAGATGCACCCACTTGTCGGGGAAATCTATCTTCACGCCATCGATGTCATTCACCTCTTCGCTGGCGTAGAGCGCCTTCACCTTCTGGAGTATGGCATCTACATCGGTCTCAGGCGTGAGGTCGATGCGGTTCTTGGCTATGAAATAGGGAGGATAGGTGGCCCGCAGCTGACTTGCAGTGAGGCCGGTCTTGGCCAAGTACGTGAGGATGAGTGCGATGCCCACCAAGGCGTCGCGGCCATAGTGTGCGGCAGGATAGATGACACCGCCGTTGCCCTCGCCTCCGATTACGGCGTTTGTCTCTTTCATCTTGGCCACCACGTTCACCTCGCCCACAGCAGCTGCATTGTACTGCTGTCCGAAGCGGCGTGTGACGTCACGCAGTGCGCGTGTGCTACTGAGGTTGCTCACGGTGTTACCCGGCGTATGCTGGAGTATGTAGTCAGCCACGGTGACAAGCGTGTATTCCTCGCCGTACATCGTGCCGTCTTCGCAGAAAAGTGCAAGGCGATCTACGTCGGGGTCCACGACAAAACCGATGTCGTGACCGCCACGCTGCATCAGCGCCTTGATGTCGGAGAGATTTTTCTCCAGCGGCTCGGGATTGTGCTGGAAGTCGCCAGTGGGTTCGCCGAAGAGCGGCGTCACGCGTTTGACGCCCAGTTGCTCGAGCAACTTAGGCAAGATGATGCCGCCGACGCTGTTCACCGAGTCGAATGCAACACTGAAATCTGCGCGACGGATGGCTTCGACGTCCACCAAATCGAGGCCGAGCACCATGTCTATGTGGCGCTGGTCGTAGTTTTCCTCGCGATAGCTGCCCAAGTGGTCCACGTCGGCATACTCAAAGTCCTCGGCGGCGGCCAGCCGCAGCACTTCGTTGCCTTCGGCGGCATTCAGGAACTCGCCTTTCTCGTTGAGCAGTTTCAGTGCATTCCACTGGCGGGGATTGTGGCTGGCGGTAATGATAATTCCGCCGGCTGCGCCCTCCATCGTGACGGCCACCTCGGTGGTGGGAGTGGATGCCAGCCCGATGTTTACCACGTCGAAGCCCATGCCCATGAGCGTGCCGCAGACAACATTCTTTACCATGGGACCGGAGATTCGCGCGTCGCGTCCGACCACTATCTTGTTGCTGTCGTTCTTGGCCATACGGCGCACGAGCGTGGCGTAAGCCGAAGTGAATTTAACGATGTCGAGTGGATTGAGCGTGTCGCCCGCACGGCCTCCGATGGTACCGCGGATGCCGGAAATGGATTTGATGAGTGTCATATCTTTTCTGATTTATTGATTTTCGAATTTACGATTTACGGATTTCCCTGTTCCGATTGTCTATTTGCGCTGCAAAGTTACGTCAAACGTGCGAGACGGGCAAGCGAAAACCCATTTTTCTCGCGCCCGCGAGAGAAAGGCAGCAGGGCTCAGGATGTGAGGCCCGTCTCGCGCGCCACATTGTTGGTCAGTCTGACAAAGTCCTGCACGCTCAGCTGCTCGGGGCGCAGCCCGAACATCGGGTCAGAGAGGAAGGCGGCGTGGTCGCGCACAGGCCGGCCTTCGCGTTGTGCCTGCTGGTCGAGCTCGGAGAGCAGCGGGCGTATGTTGTTGCGGAGCGTCTTGCGGCGCTGGTTGAACGTCGTTTTCACCACGCGACGGAAGAGGCGCTCGTCGCAGCCAAGCTGCGAGACGTCGTTACGCGTGAGGCGCACCACGGCGCTCTTGACCTTTGGCGGCGGATTGAACACGTTTTCTGGCACGGTGAAGAGCAGTTCCACCCGATACCACGCCTGCAGCAGCACGCTCAGAATGCCGTACTGCTTGCCTCCGGGCGCGGCAGCGATGCGTTCGGCCACCTCTTTCTGTATCATGCCCGTGCAGCACGGAATCAGATGCCTGTAGTCGAGCAGGCGGAAGAATATCTGGCTGCTGATATTATAGGGGTAATTGCCAGTCAGCACGAATGGTTGGCCGTCGAAGAGCGTCTCGAGCGGCATCCGCAGGAAGTCATCGGCCACGATGCGACCTTCGAGCGCCGGGAAATGCTGCTGCAGATAAGCAACCGACTCGTCGTCGATTTCCACAACCCGCAGGTCGCGCCCTTTCTGGACAAGGTACTGCGTCAGAACTCCCATGCCCGGGCCCACCTCCAAGATGGGCAGCGCGGGGCAGGCGTCCACCGTGTCGGCAATGCGGCGGGCAATGGAAAGGTCGGTCAGGAAGTGCTGTCCCAACGCTTTCTTCGGCCGCACGTATCTCATGGTCTGCTTCATATCCGTATTTTTGCCTTGCAAAAGTACATTTTTCCGCGCAGACTTCAAAATAACGCCTGCAGTTTCTCTCGTTGGCGGCCGCAGTTTTTGGAAAACCACGTGCGGCACCGGAAAAACTGCGCGCCTCAAAACTGCGACTTCGACGCGTGGCGGCCTAAAATCTACGGGTCGGATTTTGTATTCTGAATTAAAACACGTAACTTTGCACCAAAGTGTGCAAGAAAAGATGAAGGCAACGATTCGAAATCTGCTTCGCGTGGTGCTGCCGCTGGCGCTGGCCGTGGGCATCCTGTGGTGGATGTACCGCGATTTCGACTGGCGAGGAATGCTGCAGACGCAGATGGACTGGCGGTGGATGTGGCTCAGTTTCCCATTCGGATTCACGGCACAATATTTCCGCGCGCTGCGATGGCGGCTGGCACTGGCTCCGCTGGGCGAACGCCCACGGCTGAGCACCTGTACGCACGCCGTCTTCTTCTCGTATCTGAGCAGCCTCATCGTACCCCGCTCGGGCGAGGTGCTGCGCTGCGGCGTGCTTTCGCGCTACGAGGGCACGAGCTTTGGCCGCGCCGTCGGCTCGGTGGTGACGGAGCGCGTGGTGGACATGAGCATGGTGGCCGCCTTCTCGGCCGTGACAGTGCTCTGTCAGGTGCCTGTCTTCGTGCGTTTTCTGGACGAGACGGGCATGTCGCTGACGGGCTTCCTCGAGGGATTCACACCGACGGGCTATGCCGTGACGCTGTTGTGCGGCACGATTGCAGTGCTGATGGGCGTCATACTGGTGCGGCGACTGAATGTTTTTTCGCGCACACGCGGGGTTCTCAGCGATTTCATGGCCGGCCTGCTTTCTGTGAAGAGGCTGCAGCGGCCGTGGCTCTTCGTGCTTTACTCGGTGGGGATATGGGCCTCGTATTTTTTGCACTTCTATCTGGCATTTTTCTGCTTCGGGTTTACGGAGCATCTGGGCGTCACTGCCGCATGGGTGGCCTTCGTGGTGGGATGTTTTGCCGTGCTGGTGCCCACTCCCAACGGCGCAGGGCCGTGGCACTTTGCCGTGAAAACCGTGCTGGTGCTCTACGGAGTGGAAGAAACGTCGGCCGCCCTCTTCGTACTCATCGTGCACACGTTGCAGACGCTGCTCATCGTAGCGCTGGGACTGGAAGCCGTGGCAGCACTGGCGCTGACACGCAAAAGAACGCCCGAACCAAAAGACTAAATAATCATACCAAATAACTCTAAACCTCACACATCATGACTATCAAAGAACTTGAGCCCCAGACGATCTGGCGCAACTTCTACCTGCTAACGCAGGTACCACGGCCCAGCGGCCACCTCGAGAAAATACAGAACTTCCTGCTCGAATGGGCAAAACAGCACGGCATAGAAGCGTTTAAGGACGGAGCCGAAAATATTGTGATGCGCAAACCTGCCACACCCGGCATGGAGAACCGCAAGACGGCGACACTGCAGGCCCACATGGACATGGTGCCGCAGAAAACAGACGACAGCCGGCACAACTTCGAGACAGACCCGATAGAAACTTACATAGACGGAGATTGGGTAAAAGCACGCGGCACAACGCTCGGTTCGGACGACGGAATGGGCGTGGCCGCCATCATGGCCGTAATGGAGAGCACGTCGCTGCAGCACGGACCGCTGGAGGCACTCATCACGGCGGACGAGGAGACCTGCATGTACGGCGTCAATCACCTGACTGCCGACACGTTGAAGGGCGACATCCTACTGAACATCGACAACGAGACGATGGGAGAATTTGTGATAGGAAGCGCGGGCGGCGTGAACATAAACGCCACACTGAAGTATCAGGAGGTGGAACCCGAAGAGACTGACGTGGCAGTGCGCGTGACACTGAAGGGACTGCGCGGCGGACACAGCGGACTGGAGATAAACGAAGGTCGCGCCAACGCCAACAAGCTGATGGCACGCTTTGTGCGTCAGGCCATCATCGACGATGCCGCACGACTGGCCACATGGACGGGCGGCAACATGCGCAATGCCATCCCACGCACGGCACAGGTGACGCTCTGTCTGCCCGAAGACAACCTCGAGGACCTGAACGACCTGGCGCGGTACTGCCAAAATGTCTTTGCCGATGAGTTCCGTGGCGTAGAGGACGGAATAGAACTGACCGTAGAAAACATTCCCCGACCTGCCAAAATCGTGCCGGAGGAGATACAGGACAACATCGTCGACGCGCTGATGGCTTGCCACGACGGCGTGCTGCGCTACATACCGAGCATCCCGTCGGTGGTGGAGACGAGCAGCAATCTGGGCATCGTGAATATTGGCAACGGCGGCGAAGCCAGCATCCTGATTCTGGCACGCAGTTCCAACGAAACCATGATGGAGTACATTCAGGAAATGCAGGAGAGCTGCTTCTCGATGGCAGGCATGAAGGTGGAATACGGCGGCCAGTACGGCGCTTGGCAGCCCAACTTCGACAGCCCCATTACGGCCACAATGGTGAAAGTGTACCGCGACGTCTTCGGTGAGGAGGCCAATGTGCAGGTTTGCCACGCGGGACTGGAGTGCAGCATCATCGGAGGAGTTTATCCCCACATGGACCTTGTGAGCTTCGGCCCCACGCTGCGTAGCCCGCACACGCCAGACGAGCGATGCAACATCCCGTCGGTGGCCAAATTCTGGACGTTCCTACAGGCCTTGCTGAAGGAGATTCCCGTCAAAGCATAAGAATCAGAAAACAAAAGCAAAAAACTGGAGATGCGAAAGTTCCTGCTACTGATAGCCACATGTGTGGCGCTGACTGCGACGGCAGAAAAAGAGACTGCCGCCCGTCGGCTTGTGACATTGCTGACCGAGATGTCGGCACGCGAGGAGGTGACACCCGACAGTTTCTTCGCCGACGTGCGCCTGCTGCGTCACGAAATTGCGGCGCAAAGCGACTCGGCCGCGTGTGCCGTGTATCGCGCCACGCTGGCTCACCTGCTGGCGGCCAACCAATGGCGCGCGCAGGCGCGACGCCGCGACACGCAGAGCCACGCCGACAGCGTGCAGGAATGGACGCGCGAGGAGTATCGCGACCACGCTCGCTCGCTTTACTCGCTGGCGACCCGAAAACCCGAAGTGCTACACGCGGCGCCCACCAAGCAGTGGATTCCGCTGGTCAGGACGGGACGCGACGAGGCGGTCTTTGGCAGCAGTATGCTCAGCGTGGTGTACAACGCCATGAAAGCCGACGGCATGGCGCCGTCGGCCGGCCCGTTGGCGGCCTTCTACGAGGCGCAGGG
>Ga0310694_10001756_pt1 | contig 23821 bp, 56 predicted proteins | sample 174DNAGHGhighgp2_FD_203884 | JGI IMG/M metagenome (GOLD analysis project Ga0310694, IMG submission 203884) | Sheep rumen microbial communities from Palmerston North, Manawatu-Wanganui, New Zealand - 1742 DNA GHGhigh gp2 (v2) (version 2) | ecosystem: Host-associated > Mammals > Digestive system... | reverse complement strand
GACGCCGGCGACGAGGAGATCGACAGCGCCGTAGAGGAGGTCATGTCCGAAGGCGTCAAGCTGCCGAAGCGCGGGTTCAGGTGCGGCTACTCGAAGGACGACCGCGAGATCGTCTGGCGGGTGTACCCGTGCGAGGTGGAGCCGGCCCACGCCGTAAAAGGGAGGAAAGCCAGATGAAAGTGTGGATGCTTGCCGAAACGATGGTCGCGGGCAAGATCCTCGAAGTGCGGGCCATCCCGTGCGTCGACAGGCGGACCTGCATGCGCGAGCTGCACGCCTCCGTGCGGACGCGCATCGCCCAGCACTACGAGAACAGCAAGGACAGGGACCAGTGCGTGGCGCGCGACGTGGGCAGTATACTCGCCGACTGGACGCCGGACGGGGCGCGCGGCGCAAGGGCGTACGAGTTCAACGGCGTAGGGCGCTACATAAAGTGGCGGTGCTACCCGTGCTGGGTCTCCGGTTCGCCGGCCAGGCGGCGCTCGTGCCCCTTCTGCGGGAAGGAGCCCGTCGAGGAGGTCCTCTGCGAGGGGGTCGTCGTGGGGTGCACGAACCCCGACTGCCCGGTCCGGCCGTGCACCCGCCCGCAGGCCGACAGCGGACGCGCACACGCGGCGTGGAACGCCCGCGTGAACGCCAACAGCCCCCTGTCGATCGCCCGCAGCGACCGCATGGAGCCGAAGGCGCCGACGAGAAAGGGAGGCGGCCGTGCACACGTGTGACGGGTGCGTGTACAGCCTCCCCGACGGGGGGTGCTCCCGGGAGTACGACCCGATCGAGCGGGAGCGGGAACTCCGGGAGATGGAGAAGATCCGCGAGGAGTGGCGCGCCAGGGGCCGAAAGGTCCTGGCGTTCTTCCGCCGGCTGGCGTTCTGGCGCAGGGGTTGAACACATTCAGCAAAAAGGGGGTATAGTATACCGTATGGCTGGAGTAGATGCACTAAGGTACGAGAGTCTGCGCGACAAGGCGCTGGACATGGCGTGGACGTTGCGCAAAATAGACGCGGAGCTCGAGAGGGCTGCACAGTGCGAGGGCGACTACCCGGGTGGCTATCCGCCGGAGAAGCTGCTCCCGAACCTGTGCAAGATAATGTACGCCTCCCAGAAGTACCACTTGCTCCCAGAGCTGGGCGCGAAGACGGGAGGCGCACGGGACAACCACGAAGGCAAAGAAAGCGGAGGGCCCAGATGACATGGGACGAACTTAACGAAGCACAGCGCGAGGAGGTCAAGCAGCGCATCCTCGTCGAGCGGAACGGGAAGCGCGGCGAGGGCACGTCGTACCACGAGCTCGTGCAGGCCATCGGGCTCATATCCGACGAGGAGGCGAGGAAGTGGGCGGCCGGGATGGAGTTCTCGCCGGACGACTTCTCGTGCTCGGCCGGCGTCGCGGGGACGGTCCACGAGGTCCGCGTCACGTGGCCGGTCAGCCGGAACTACCGCATCTGGGCGAAGTCGCCCGAGGACGCGGTGCGCGAGATGCGGGAGCGGATCGACGCCGGGCAGGTCTGCGTCTGGACCGACGGCTTCACGGCCGACGACGGCGACGACTGCCCCTCAGTGGAAATAGTGAAGGAGACACCATGAATGAACTGAAACGGTACTACCCCATCAAGCCCGGCAAGCCCGCCGAAGGCGGAGCGGACGGAGAGGACGGCGCCAAGCGCCGCTTCGTGAAGTGCTACCTGGACTACTCGCTCGGGGGTGTGAACTGCTTCTCGGGGGCCCGGGAGCCGCGAGGGTACTACGCCCACGTGTCCCCCGTGACCGTCGAGAGGCACAAGGGCGGCGTGACACTCGAGACCTACGTCGGGTTCACGGGCGGCAAGTGGCTGCTCGTCGCCTGCGGACGGCGGAGCCAGAAGAAGGAGGCCGAGGCCGCCAGGCTCTTCGAGGAGAAGCACAAGGAGTTCGTGGCGCAGCTCCTGGCGAACAGCCCCGACAAGGACAAGGTCGACTTCGACCACCCGGAGAAGTGACATGGACGGCAAGACAGAAGTGATGCTCCCCGCGATGGAGGGCTTCGTCGCCGACCACGGCGGCAGGCGGTACGAGTGCACGCACCTCGAGTGCAGCGTCTCGTACGACAAGGGCGGAAACGGGCGCAAGCGCGGCTACTACATGCGCGTGCGCCCCGTGACCGTCAAGAACGGCAACGTTTCGCAGCTCTTCGACGGCGGCGAATGGCTGCTGGTGGAGTGCGACCGCAAGAGCTCCGTCAAGGAGACCATCGCCCAGGTGCTCTTCGAGACGCACGTCAAGGCGGCCGTGAAGTACGTGTTCGTAACGGACAACATCAACCTAAGCCCCCTGCCTCCGTCCCCGAAGGAACGGCTGCAGTGGTCGGAAAGCCTGATATGAGAACGGCGGAAATAGAGGTATACTCGTTCGACGAGCTCTCGGACGAGGCGAAGAGGCGCGCCCTCGCCAGGTGGCACGAGACCGAGGACCACCACTGGGGCGGCGAGGTGCGCAACACCATCGAGGCCTTCGAGAAGGAGTTCGGAGTCGACGTCAAGTCCTGGCAGTACAGTCCCTACAGCCACCGCTTCAGCCTGGACCTGTCCCGCATCGACGGCGACGTGCTCGCCCTCAAGGGCAACCGCGCCAGGGCCTGGTTCTGGAACAACCACGCCCACGTCCTGCTGACCCCCGAACGGCACTACTGGACGCACGACAGGGACGGGAAGCTGTACAGGGCCGTCGCCGCGGACAGCCGCTTGTACCAGTCGAAGGTGTTCTACACGCGCTGCTACGACGGGACGTGCCCGCTCACGGGCGTGTGCTTCGACAACGACGCCCTCGACCCCCTGGCGTACTTCTGCTTCGGGACGTACTGGGACGAGGACAAGCAGGCACGGCTGCAGTCGCGCGTCCGCACGGTCGCGGCCGACGACTGCAACACGGTCGAGAGCGTACTGCGCGACTGCGTGGAGTCGCTGTTTGCGGCGGCGCAGCGGGACTGGGAGGACCAGGAAAGCGAGGAGTACTTCGCTGACTTCTGCGAGGCGAACGAGTGGGAGTTCACGGAGGACGGGACCAGGTGGCTGCGCAAGGAGGCAACGACACGCACGGCAAGTGCGTAGAAAGGGAGCCGATGAAAGTAGGAGTGCTTACGCGCGTGGAGCGCGAGACGTCCGACGGGGACGTCGAGAAGCCGGCAGTGCGGGTGTTCCCGACCGGGGCCGCGGCCAAGGACGCGATGATCGCGGACTTCTGCAAGGTCAAGGAGGAGCGGTACCCGCACGAGGACTCGCGGTTCGACGAGTCCTGCGACGAGAACGAGGCGTGCATCGTCGGGACGGACGACTCCATAGTGCAGTGGTTCGTGTCCGAGCCGGAGGTGGAGCCATGACGGTCGTCGCGGTCGCCACAACCGAGGTGCAGGAGGACAGCGCCGATACCAACGCCGAGGCCTATGCCGACTACGACGAGGCCGCGGAGGCGGCGGAGGCGTTCATGCTCCGCTGCGTCGGGGACTTCCTCGAGATCGACCCCGGCGACGGGGAAGGCAGGAGGCGGGCGCTGGACAAGCGCCTGTCGCGCGAGACGTCCGGCGAGCCCGGTAAGCGCCGGCTGGAACTGAAGTACGAGTGCGAGGCCCTCGTCCTGGGCGCAACCGTGCAGGAAACAACAGTATAAGGAGAAAAACATGGCAGCCATACCACAGATACCGGACGACGGCGAAACCGCCGAACGCGCCGAAACCACTGAAAACGTCGAAAACGCAAACCCCCTCGGCGAAAGCCCGAGCCCGGACACGCTCAAGCAGATCGAGCGCGCCGCGAACGCCGCGGCGTACCTCTCCCTGAAGCAGGAGGTCCACAGGGCGATAGCCCGGCGGGCGTACAAGCTAGACTACAAGACGGTGTACTCGCTGATCGACGAGGGCCCGTTCATCCTCGCGGGCGGGGCCGTGTGCGGCGACAAGGTCAGCGACTTCGACCTTTACGCGGTCGCGGGCCACGAGTTCGACCTGGAGGCGATAGCGCTGAAGGCCGAAGAGTTGCAGGTCGAGGGGCTCGACGTGAAGACGCTGGCGATGACCAAGAACGCGCTGACCGTGGAGCTGCCCAACCGGCAGGTGGTCCAGTTCTGCCGGTACCGCAAGCCGTCGCTGAAGGAGCTGGTGAAGTCGTTCGACTTCACGCACATCCAGGCCGGCATCGCGTTCCCCGGCCACGGGAAAGTCCCGGGCTACGGTGACGCGTACTGCACCGAGGGATTCATCGCGGCGGCGCTCACCGGCAGCACCAAGTACACGGCGAGCGAATACCCGTTCTCGTCCATCGTGCGGGCCGGGAAGTACCTCGCCCGCGGCAGGCTCACCCGCGTCGGCGCGGCGAAGGCGATGGCGAGGGCCATGGCCGACGTCCTGCGGCGCGGGTTCAGGGACTACGCCGACTTCAAGGACCAGCTCGACGCGATCGACCTCTCCCTGGAGGACTGCGCGGAGGCCTCCGAGCTGTACGCGGCCGCGGACAGCCGCAGGCTCATAGGCGCCGCGAAGGGGGCGTAGCCGTGTCCGCGCACGACGACAGGCTCCCGCCGGGGGCCGCCACGGCCAAGTCCGTCACCGTCCGGGTCCTCCCGGACGGCAAGGTCGCGACGCAGGTGCGGTTCTCCGTGGTCAGCGCCGGCGGCCACCGCTGGGCCGTGTGCGGGACGAACTACAACCCGGTCGAGGGGAGGTTCAACGCGTTCAAGCACGTGGTGTTCATGACGCGGGTCCGGACGAAGCGGCAGGCGGCCATCCTGTGCCGCATGCACTTCCCCAGGCGCTGGAACTGGTACCTGGCCGACCCCGAGTTCGTCAGGAAGAAAGCGAAGGAGGCCGGCATCCGGATCAGGTTCGTAGACTGCGCCAAGGAGGCAAGGAAATGAAGAAAGGCTGTTTGAAGGAAGTCACCGGCAAGGCCGTCAAGGGCTGGTACGAGTGGCTCCTGAAGGAAGACCAGGGCTGCTGCTCCGTGTACTTCGAGGGCAACGACAAGTACCGGTACTGCGTCTGCATGGGCTGGCACGCCAGCGGCACGGACGAAAACGGCAAGCAGCAGTGGGTCGTCGCCTGGAAGATCGGGCGCCAGACCCACAACAACGTGATGCAATGCGACTTCGACGTCGACTTCGAGATGCCGTACGTCTCGGAGGCGGAGGCCGCGGCCAACCCGGAGCTCTGCGCAGGCGACGTCGACGACACGCTCGAGACGATCGAGTGCGACACGGTTCGCCGCGGGTGCTTCGGCTACCGGCTGGGCAGCCCCAAGGGCTACCGCAGCTGGGAGGCGCTCGCGACGCAGATGCGCAAGACCGCCCGCCGCGTGTGGCGGGACTGGAGAAAGGAGGCCGAGTGAAAGGCATACAGTGCAGCGAGGACTGGCGCAAGTGCGGGCACTGCCGGGTGAACTCGTACTCGCCGGGGGAGGACTACCCCCGGTGCGACAAGGCCGGGCCCGGCCGCACCCTCGTCGGGGGCGACATGTGCCCGAACGCGCCCTGGCCCGCGCCCGGCGAAGGGAGCGCGGCCGCGAAACCCTGCGCCGCTAGGACCCGGCGCGAGCAGTACGACAGCTACGACGACCACGTGAGGCTGAACCTGGCGCAGCGCGCCGAGTTCGAGGCCGCCGTCCTGGCGCTGGTCGACGTGCTCAGCCGCGCCGGCGTGACCTGGTCGGGCGAGGGCGATCCCGGCTGCAAGCCCATGTCGGACGTGAACCGCATCGAGATCATGTTCCGCGGGAACGGGGACTTCCGCGTCGGGGACGCCGTGGTAGGCAGCGCGGGGATGTGCGGGGTGCACCTGTGCCTCGAGCCAAAACCAGAGGAGGAAAACGACAATGGCTAAGAAAGACGGCAAGAAGTGGTTCTACGTCGACATCGACTGCCACACGCACATGCGCGTGGCGATCAAGACCGACACAAAGGAGCAGGCCGAGCAGGACGCCAGCAAGCTCGTGCAGCTGGAGCGGATCGACCTCACCGACGCGGCCGACTACGCGTACGGCACGGACCAGATGACGGTCAAGGCGACGCAGGAGGACCAGCGTCCGCCGAAGCGGATGCTCAAGTTCAGGGAAGTGGCGTGGGACACGCTGGAGAGAGTGTGATGGGGGGACAACACCATGGCGAAGACCAAACAGACGGAAAAAGCGCCGGCAGCGGGCGGAATCGACCCGAAGCTGCTGCGCCAGTTCAAGCGCTGGGCGAAGAGCCTGCTCAAGGTCAACCCCAGCTACGTGAAGGAACCGCGCCTGCTGCGCGGCTACGTGCAGGGGCCAAACTGGGACGCCGCACACTGGGAATATGCCCACTACAAGGAGCGTATTGAGCTGTACGGCCCGGAGCTGCTCGGCATGTTCGAGCGTCTCCGCGCAGGCAAGACCGACAAGGACCTCGCCGAGTACAGGTCGCTCCTGAAGGCGGCGGGAATAGAGGAGGCGAAATGAGCGGGAAAAAGGGAAAGCCGGCGCGGAAGCTGACGCGGCTGGAGGAGTTCCGGGCCATCTGGGGCGGCAAGGACCGGGCGGGGAATCCGGCGAGGGACCCGGCGCGCCTCAACGAACTGACCGAGCCAGGCTACTGCGGCACGCTCACCGTGCGCGAGCTCGCGGCGGTGGCGGCGGCCGACCTCGTGAACTACCCGCAGGGGCTGGACACGCCTATCTGCACCGGGAATGCGCGGCGCTCCTGCACGGGCGTGGTGCGCATAGGGCCGGGCGGAGCCGACGGCAGGTACCTCAACATAAGGAGCGGCACGCCGCGGAAGGGGGCGAAATGAGCTGGCAGGTGATACTGGTGCTGATGCTCCTTGGGCATCTTGTCGCCGACTATACCCTGCAGGGTTGGCTGGCCGACGGGAAGCAGGAGAGCTGGTGGAAGAAGGTATGCGGCGTAATCCCCGACAAGTACAAGAACGACTACATCGCTGCGCTTGTCTGCCACGCGCTGTACTGGAGCATATTCGTATGCGCGCCGTTCTACGCGTCCGGCGGTTTCCTGCCTGCGATAGTCCTCAACACAGGCGTACATGCCGTCGTCGACGACCTCAAGGCGAACCAGAAGAGGATAAACCTGGTGCAGGACCAGCTGATACACCTAATCCAGATACTGCTTACATTTGCAGTCTTGATTATGCAGGAAGGGGGCGCGAAGTGAAACTTACGGCAGAGCAGGTAGCCACTGTTCTATACGAGGTATTCATGTACCTCACGCAGGGTAACTACGACTTCACCGTACAGGTAGGCGACGCGGTTATAAAATGCACAGAGGAAGGAGGCGCGAAGTGAGGTGTACACCGGACAAACGCTCCCTCGACCGCATGGCGAAGCGCATGGAGGAGGATGGTCGGCGCCTTGCGATGCAGAAGCACCAGCAGGACGGCAAGTCTCATCGCGTTCTCGTAATAGAGTCGCACTGGCAGGAGTGGTTCTTCGGCGCGATGATCAGAAACTGCAAGTGGCTGTCTCTCATAGTCGACGACGTTCGAGAGGAGGGCGGCAAACTCGGGGTCGGGACACAAAAGGTACGGGCTGACTTCTGGGTACCGGAGCAAACGGAAAAGGAAGGAGACGCGAAATGAACAAGTTCATCTGCACGTTCGGGTGCGACTCGCCGCTCGCCGCGTGCGTACAGCCGGTGTCTGCGGAGACCGACGAGGACGCCCGGCGCGCCATGCGCCACTTCTACGCCGACAAGTGGGCGTTCTGCTACAGGATCGGCGACTGCCAGCTCAAGCTGCAGCAGTTCGTCGCGCTGCCGACGATCGAGGTGCACGGCGACGACATCTACGTCACCCAGGCGGAGGGCCTGCCCGCCGCAGCGGGTGCCGCGGACGCCAGGCCGAAGTTCAAGTACAAGGTGCGCGTGACGAGGATGCTCAACACCTGGGTCGAGGTCGAGGCCGCGAACCAGGACGAGGCCGAGTCGAAGGCGTACGACAAGGTCATCGGAAAGGCGAAGGACGACCCGTGCTGGTCCGACGACGATGACGCGCAGGTCGAGGACGACACGCACGTCATGGTCGACGGCGAGTGGATGCGGGCGCGGTTCGTCCCGAAGGAACTCGGCGGCGAGGGCGTAGAGCCCACATCGGAGGACGAGTGATGGCCGAGGAGCTGTACGAGGCGGGCGACATGTTCTGCGGGGCCGGCGGGTACACCACCGGCTCCGTGGAGGCCCTCGTCGCCGCCAACGTGCCGTACGAGTACTGGGCGGTAAACCACTGGGAGAAGGCCGTCGCGACGATGAAGCTCAACCACCCGAACATCCACACCTTCGAGCAGGACCTCACCGTCGTGATCCCGTCCGAGGTCATCCCCGGGCGGCACCTGCACCACCTGCACGCGTCCCCGTCGTGCACGCACCACTCGAGGGCGTGCGGCGGACGGCCGCGCAGCAGGCAGCTGAGGGCGCAGCCGAACATCGTCCTCGACTGGCTGGACGACGTCGACGTGGACCGCCTGTCGGTCGAGAACGTCCCGGAGTTCACGGGATGGGGCCCGCTCGACGACGAGTTCAAGCCGATCAAGGCGCAGAAGGGCGAGCTCTTCAAGTGCTGGCTGAGGTCGCTGGAGGCCCGCAACTACGAGGTCGAGTGGAGGATCGTCAACTGCGCCGACTTCGGCGACGCGACCTCCCGCCGCAGGTTCTTCCTCAAGGCCGTCAAGAAGGGCCGCGGGAAGATCGTCTGGCCGGAGCCGACGTTCTCGCAGGACGGGATCCTGCTCCCCCGCTGGCGCGCCGTCAGGGAGTGCCTCGACTTCTCAGACACGGGGAGGAGCATCTTCAACCGCAAGCGGCCGCTCGCGAAGAACACCCTCGAGCGCATAGCCGTCGGCGCCCAGCGCTACTGGGGCGTGGACATCCGCCCGTTCATCGTGCGGATGAACAGGAACTGCTACGCGGAGAGCATCGACGACCCGTGCTCGGCGATCACGACCTCCGGGGCGCACCACATGCTGTGCACGCCGATAGTCGTGGACCACTGCAACAACGGCGGAGTCCAGGACGGGAGCCTTCCGCTCGGGACGCAGATGACGCACGACCGGTACTCGCTCGTGACGCCGCTCATCCTCGGGCAGCACAACGGCTCGCCCGCGAAGCCCGTCACGGACCCCTGCCCGACGATCACGACGACGTCGCGCGGGATAAGGCTGGTCACGCCGCTCATCCTCGGGCAGCAGGGAGGGGCGGCGTGCCGTCCCGTCACCGAGCCGTGCCCGACCGTGGCGTGCGGCGGGTTCATCCGCAGCGTGTACCCCATGCTGGCCGACGGGCGCATCGTGGACATCCACATCCGGATGCTCCGGCCCGACGAGCTCGCGAGGGTGCACTCGTTCCCGGAGGACTACGTGATAACCGGCAACCGCACCGAGAAGGTCAAGCAGATCGGAAACTCGGTCCCCGTCATGACGGCGAGGGCCATGATGGCCGCGGACCTCCGCGCGGAGGGCTTCGCGGCGTAGAACCAGGAGAAAGGAGGAACGATGACAGGCCAGGAGTCTGAACAGCTCGCGGAATGGGTCCGCGAAAACATAACGGACGGGAAGTACGCCGAGGACAAGGACCGGTACCTTCCGCTCCACCACGACGAGACCTGCGGGATTGCGTGGGCGCGGGAAAAGCTCATCGCACACCTCAAGGAGATACACGATGGCACAGAAGAAAAAGCCGAAGTTCACGACAGTTAGCGGAATACCCTGCTGGGCCGCCCCGTACTTCGCGAACGCCGATTCGAGCGGGCTCGCCGACGGGGACAAGAAGCTGGCCGTCAACTACGAGAGGAAGCTCCTGCAGGAGGGGCTGAAGCTCGTGGCCCCGATCGAGGGCACCCGCAACGAGTTCAACCCGCGCCCGGCGTTCGGGCTCGCATGCGACACGGAGGACTGGTCCGCCGAGGTCATGCCACCCGACAGGATCGTGCTCCGGAGGTACTGGAGCCACTTCCTCCGGCGGTGGGAGCCTATCGCGTTCCTGCCGGACGCCGAGGCGAAACCGGGGTTCGTCATGTGCTACGAGCACACCGGACAGCACTCCGAGGCAAGCCTCGACTACTACCGGTCGACCAGCCCGTGCGAGGAAGGCGAAGGCGCCTGGCTCGTCGACGAGATGGTCCAGCACTACGGGTACAGGCCGAAGGTGATGAAGAGACTCATACTCAGGAGGGGCCGATGACGCTGCAGGAAGTGATCGCGAGGGCCGACCCGATATCGCTCGGCCGCGTCGTCTACGTCAGCATAAACGGCGAGGAGGCGGTGCCGGTCCGCTCCGTCGCCGTAGACGTGGACGAAAACCTGGTACACCGGATCATCCTCACAAACACGGAAGGAGAGAACAATGGCTAAGGACAAGGGAATACCCATTTCGCCGAAGCACGGGCTCAACCCGTCGCTGGCGACATGCTTCTGGTGCGGAAAGCCGATGGGCGTGGCCCTCATCGGCAGGATCCGCAAGGACGGGGACAACGACGCGGAGGCGCCGCGCGAGGCGTGCTTCGACCTCAACCCGTGCGACGAGTGCAAGAAGAAGTTCGCCACGGGGGTGCTCGCCATAGAGGTCGTGCAGGACGGCTCGAGGTTCGACGGCAACACGCGCTTCGCGCTCCCCGCGAAGGGCAGGGAGCCGATGTGGCCGACCGGGCGCTGGGTGGTCATAAGGCCCGAGGCCATGAAAACCGACCACAAGGCCGGAGACAAGATCCTCGTCAGCCCCGAAGTCATGGACCGGCTACTCGGGACGGCCGAGGGAAAGAAGGGGGAGGCGAAATGACGCTCGCAGAGGCCATCGAGCTCCTGCGCGACCACTGGAGCGGGGACGTCCGGACCGACGGGCGCACGGTGAAGGTCGCCGTCGGCGGCATGACGGGGGACCTCGTGCGCGCCGAGTGGCGCTACGGCGACCTCGTCCTCGTCGCCGACAGGCCGGACGAACCCGAAAAGCCGGCCAAGACGGTGGTTACCGACCTCCGCCTCTTCGCACGCGGGGACCAGTGGGGCGCCGTCGTCGAGCTGCAGGACGGGACGGAAGTCCCGGTCTGGGCGGTGAACGGCCACGACCCGCGCGAAGTCCCGCCGTGGGAAGACGACGAAAAGGCCTACGAGGACTGGTACAACCGCGCCCTCGAAGAGGCACACCGGCAGGGCTACTGGCTCGAGGGCGAGGTCGACGGCTGCCTGGACGGACTCGCGCTGACGCCGCCGCCCACGGTGATGAAGGAGTTCACCGTCGCACGGAGCGGGCAGGATGGTTAAGCACCACAGGTCCACCGGCGCCCCGCGCCACTTCCGGAAGAACCAGAAGAAGCACTACTGGCACCCCGACTGCAGCAGCCGGACGTGCGACACCTGCGACTTCCGGGGCCGGGCGAGCGGAGACCGGGAGCGCGGGTACTCGCGGGGGACTGCGTGCTTCAACAAGAAGTCCAGGCACTACATGCAGCTCGTGAGAAGCTACGACAGCTGTCAGCACCACAAGCTGCGCATGGAAAAGCACAAGGAGACACTATGAGCAAGTACAGAAAGCGCATGCTGCTTTGGTGCGTGCCGCTGGCCGCGTGCGGCTGCGGAGTGTCCGTGGCACACCATTTCGGAAACAACCCGGCGTGGGCCGTCTGTTTCGCGGGCTGGCTCGCGAGCGTCGTGATGTGGGCGTACAACTTCGTCATGTTCTGGCGGGAGAGGTGACAGATGACAGGCATAAAGATCAAGTCCGACGACGTCCACTACGGAGACAGGCTAAAGCCCTTCCGGGTGCGGGCATCCGTAGAGTTCTCGTTCTCGCTGTCCGTGGAAGCCCACGACGCGGCCGAGGCGCGCATAGTGGCGGAGGACTTCTGCGAGGCGATGGGCGGCGGGAAATGGCAGGAGCTGGCGGAGAACGTGCACAAGACATTCGAGAGCGAGCCTCTCGGGAAGGAAAAGGAAAATGTCCGCAAACCAAAACGCTAAACAGGGCGGAAAGGGCGCCCCGGCGCTTAGGCTCCGGGACGTACTGGAGCAGACGCGGTGCTACGTCAGGCTCGTCGTGCGCGACCAGCGTGGCAAGAACGCGTCCGACGCGACAACCATGTCCGCGCCGAGCGGCGTCTCGCTGATAGACCAGCTCGAGCACTCGCGCGTGCTGGCCGGGGAGGCGCTGCTCGAGTGCTGCTGCCCGGTACTCACGCTGGACGAGCACGAGGAGTGCGCCGTCCTCGTCGCGACGGTGTGGCCCTTCGACGGGCCGCGGGAAGAAAGGAGGGACTGATGGGACGACGTGGATACGTGCAGACGCGGCCGCCGAAGTACGGCACCTGCATAACCGACTGGGCGCAAGACTCGCTGTACCGCTACCTGACCCGCAAGGGGCTGGAGGTCAACAGCCCGGACGACTTCTGCAACACCGAGGACGCGGACCACTGGGAAATAACCATTCCCGAGCGTGGCGTCGGCCGGGGCAAGAAGCGGAAGTACGTCTACGACTACGACAAGGTCCTGAAGGTAGCCGCAGACCTGCGGAAGAACCCGAAGGCCGTGAAGGCGGACGGCGAGGGGGCGTACGGCGACGTCGCCGCGAGCCTGCTCGAGGAGGGCATAGAGGCCGCCAGGAAGTACAAACTCGGCACTATCACGGTCGACTGGTGGTGAGCCATGGGCAGACGCGGCAGAAAATTCAGCATAACCGGCTGCCAGGTCACGACGGCCGGGGTCACGAGCGACGGCAGGTACTCGCTTGCGATAAACGAAGTGAACGGGGTGCCCTGCCTGTGCGTGCACAAATGCACGCTGGAAGGCGGCCTGCACATGTCGACCATGGACGACAAGTCGCTGGTCACGTGCATGGACAGGAGGACCGTCGCGGCGGCGCTCAGGCTGCTCGACGGGCCCCTGTGGGCGCAGCGAAGCGGAGGCCCGCATGAAGCTGAGGCTGTGCAGGCGTGACTGCCTCGAGGTCATGCGCGGGCTGGGGGACGCGTCGGTGGTCACGATCGCCGACCCGCCCTACGGCATCGGGCGCGACTGGGAGAAGCGCGACTGGCGGTCGAGGGCGAAGTACCGCGGCTGCCGGTACATGAACAGGCGGCCGGGCCCCGAGTACTTCGCGGAGATGAAGCGCGTGTCAAGCAACTGGATCATCTGGGGGTGGAACTACTTCACCGACATGCTCGAGCCGACGAACTACCTGCTCGTCTGGGACAAGATGTCCAACCAGAACAACGTGTTCAGGTACTCGAAGTGCGAGATCGCCGGCACGTCGTACCGCATACCGTGCAACCTCGTGTCGCTCGGGTGGGACGGCTACCGCATGGGCGAGGAGACCGGCACCAAGAAGATACACCCGCACCAGAAGCCCGTGGCGCTGTACCGCTGGCTCCTCCGGGAGTACGTCGCGGGGCACTCCGGGCCGTACCTGCAGGACGTGACCGTCCTGGACCCCTTCATGGGGAGCGGGTCGTGCGCCCTCGCGTGCAAGACCGTCGGCGTCGGGGGCTACATCGGCTGCGAGGTCGAGGGCATGTTCTTCGACGCGGCCGAGGCCCGCATACGCGCTGCGTGCGGCGAGAACGACACGATAACCATAGACAAAGGAGACAGCAATGGCAAAGAGCAGCACACCGATCCCGAAAGCCCCGGAGATCAAGCCCAACCCGTTCGTTGACGACCCCAACCACTTCGGCGAGATGACCGTCGCGCAGCTCGTGGAGCTGGTGTGCGACCGGAAGGAGTTCCCGAAAGGGCTCGACACGCGCATCTGCATCGGCGACGTCGAGGGCAACAACGGCGTCAACCCGACGATCTGCGTAACGGCGCACAAGCCGGGGGACGTCGTGCTTTCCATAGACCCGCACGAGGGCGACGAGGAGTACGACCCGGAGGGGCCGGACGACGGGGGCGACCGTGGGTAAGACGGTCCATCTCCACAAGCTGGGGCTGGACCTGTACCCGAAGCCCGGCGCACGGGAGCAGTGGCTGCTCCCGGTGTGTGCCGGCCAGCTCCGCCCCCGGCTCGACCGCCTGTCGCCGCGCAACGGCCCGTGCTGGGAGGACGTGGACCTGGACGGCTGTCCGACCGTGTGCTTCCGCATGGGCCGGCGGCAGGTGGCCCACATCAACAAGAGCTCGTTCCTGTCGTCCTACGCCAAGTTCGCGAACGCGCTTGGCGAAGGGGTGGTGCACGAGTTCTTTCCCGCCCTGTGGCTGAGGAACAACAACATCAGGGCCACGATGCAGAACGACTGGGAACGCCGCCACGGCGGCATACGGGGAGGCAGGTCCAACCACGGACCGAGCGTGCGGGCGTGCGCCCGCATGTCCATAACATAAAGGAGGAGAAACGATGCCCAGGAAAACCGTAACAGCCAAGACCCGCACCGAAGAGCTTGAAGAGCTCCTCGGGCCTGGCGGACAGCTGAATGCGGACATCTATGCCGTCATCCGCAAGATATGGCAGGCACAGCCGACAACCGAAGAACCTGACGACAAGCTGCTTAAAGAGTTTGACAATGCGGTCAACCGCTATCTCGAGCTCGCAGTCGAATACGCCCACCTGAAAATGGGCAAGCAAGATAGCCAGTAGAAACAACTAAGCCACGAGGAGTAAAGGACACGAAATGAAGTACCAGGAAGCCAGGAAGAGGATCGAGGCGGAGGCGTCGCTCCCGCCCGGCAGGCGGACCCAGCCCGTGCCGTGCGCCCGCATGTCCATAACGTAAGGAGGGCACATGGCAGATAACGAAAAGCAGGGAGGCCAGACGACGTCCGAGCAGGAGCCGCACGTGCTCTCGTTCAGCGAAGCCGCCGCACGGGCAAGGCACGCAATATACGTCGACAAGAAGGGCCTATTCACGTGCCACACCGCGGACCCATACGTGGACGCGATGGCGGCGGCGCACGACCGCGAGGTACGGACGCTTAAAGAGGAAGTGGCCCAGCTTCGGGCGCTGCTGCGCGGGCTGAAGCGGATCGCCCGCAGCGTCCCGACCGAGAGCCTGCACGCGCCCTGGGTGGCCAACGGGCGGCACGTGTACCCCAAGGCCGTGCCCGCGGACTACGGCGACCTCGTCGCCACGTTCGAGGACGTGAACGGCATGTCCGCCGGCGAGACCGTGTGCGCCGTGAACGCGTTCCTCGAGCTCCGGGACCACATCGACAGGCACTTCCGCGAACCTGAACCGGAGGGCGCGCAGTGACGACGAACGAGCAGCAAGGCGTCCCGCCCGACGGCATCGACTACGAGGCAGAGCGCAGGGCGGCCTTCAGGATCGCCCAGAGCGAACCCGGCCAGGACGCGGAGGAGTGCGCCTCCGCGGTCGCCGACGCCGTGATAGCGTCGTTCAGGGCGACGAAGTCGCACACCGCCGTCGTCCGCGACGGCAAGCTGGAAGTCTCGTACTGCAACGAGTTCGGGCCGACCTGTGCCGTGGACGACGTCTTCGAGCGCATGACCATCGCCACCTGGAAGCAGGTCTGCGTCCTGCTGCTGCGCCACCTGCTCAGGGGGATCGGCGAAGACGAGCTGGCACGCAAGGCGCGTCCGCACTCGTGGCCGACCGTGACGCTCGTGCCGGAGCAGGACACGCCGATCATCAACAGGGTCCGGCTCTCGATGTGGGTCCCGCGCCACGCGCGGGCCGCGTTCGAGAAGGCGGAACGGCGAGCCGCCAGGGCGAACGCCGAGAGGTCCCCCGGGCCGCTGCAGGGCGACATCGCCCCGTACGACCCCAGCAACATAGGAGGCTGCTAATGGGCACAAGACGCGGAAGGACGCTGTACTGCCACACCCGCGGCCGCCCCGAGGTGGTGCGCAGGCTGGAGCGCGACTGCATCGGCTCGGCGGGGCCGTACCCGTGCATCAGCGGGATGCGGAAGCATTACTGGGGGAGGGACGCGCTCGTCATCAGGGCGGGCGCGTACGCGTACTACATGGGCAAGGACACGGGACAGGCCATGCCGTACTAGGAGGGAGGCGACAATGACGCTTGGCGAGCTTGCGGACCGGGTCCGCGAAATCAGGGAAGGCGGGAAAGAGGACGCCGACGCCGTGCAGGTGTCGGTGTCCGTGGCGTGCTTCGAGCTGCCGCTCGAGGACGTGGTCATACGGCACGGGAAGTGCGTGCTGTGCGACGCACGCACGGTCGGCAGGGGATGACGCCGGCGCACGGGAGTACAGACCGAAAGGAACAACCCAAATGAGGGACTACTAAATGAGGATGCAAGAAGTGATAGCGAAGCTGCGGGAGGAGGCCCCGCTGCTCGAGAAGTGCGCGAAGAACACCGACGTGCTCTTCAACAAGGCCTGGGGCCTGTTCGACGACTTCCGCAGGGCGGAGTCGGACGCGGGCAGGATGCTGCTGGCGGACGCAGTGTGCACCGCGCTCAACGAGTTCGCCGGGGAATACCGGACGCTCCGGTGCTCCGTGGAGACCGTGTGCATGGTGAACGCCGAGTACAAGGAGAAGCTCGGCCCCGGGCGCCGCAAGGCGAAGTCCAAGGACGCCCCCGGCCAGCAGGTAATGGACTTCGGCGGCACGCAGCAGCCGGGCGAGACGCACGGCCGCACCGACGCCGGCAGCACCGCCACCGCCGACGCCGATGCCATCACCGCCGCCGTCGCGGAGCAGGGCGACCGGGCCGCCGTCGGCCTAGGCGCCGTGCAGGCCGCCCGCGTCGCGCCAGGAACGGAGGTGCGGCAGTGAGCGCCCGTGAAAAGAAGGGCGGCGCGCCCGCCCCGGCGTCAGCCGGCCCGGACATGGTCAACAACCCGAGCCACTACAGCCCCAACGGCGTCGACACCTTCATGCACATGAAGGACCAGATGGGCGCCGACGCGTTCTGCGGGTTCCTGCAGGGCAACGTGGTCAAGTACGTGTCGCGCTACAGGCTGAAGGGCACGCCGACGCAGGACGTCTGCAAGGCGGCGTTCTACCTGCTGCACCTCGCGTTCGAGACCGTCGACCCGTGCGACCAGCCCGCGCTGTACTGGAAGCTCCGCAAGACGATGGACCACGCCGCGGCGCACTACGGGGTGGAGGGGAAGTCATGAGTCCGGCGGAGGCGGTCGCCGGGCTGTTCCGCCACGGGAGGGCGAAATGAGCGCCACTGAGACAGACAAGTGCCCGTTCGCCGCCCGGCCGGACGCCACCGGCTGCGACTGCGCCTGCACGGTTCCGAGGCCGAAGGGCTTCTGGGCCGCGCTGGTGTGGTGGCTGACGCCGTCGTGGTGCACGTCCGGCGCGATCGGGGAGGGGAGCGGCAGGCTGCCATGCTGGAAATATGACAAGTGGAGAAAGGAGAACGGGCAATGAGCGACAACGCGGAAGGCAAACCCCGCAGCCTGGAGGACCAGCTGCGGGACGCGCTGGTGGACCAGCTCTGGGTCAAGCCGGAGAGGGTCACGGACGACGCCGACTTCGCCAGCGACCTCGGGGCGGATACGCTGGACCTCGTGGAGATCGTCATGTGGCTGGAGGAACGGTTCGGCATCACGATACCCGAGGCGGACGCCGACGGGCTCACCACCCTCGCCAAGACGGCGGCGTACCTCAGGCAGCGGGGGGTGGCATGAAGTACCTGACGGAGTGCGAAAACGACATACACTGGCTCCGCGACGTCGACGGCTACGAAGTGGCCGACACCGTCCACAAGATCAAGGACGCGGGCAAGTGGGAACAGTTCCTGCAGCTGGAGGCGGACAGCGACGGCGTGGTCGACTGCGACGCGCTGTACGACCGGCTGCGGCTCGAGTCCCGCGAGGCGCTGGCGAGCGTCGGCCTGCACGAGACCGACGCGACGTCCACGCCGCTGGCGGTGATCGTGGCATGGGCCAAGGACAACCCGGACATGCGCGTGTCGTACCTGGCCGACGGGAAGACCCCGTCCGGGCTGCAGCTGTACGACTACGACCTCTCCAGCATCGGGACGTGCCTCGAGTTCGAGGCCGTGAACGGGGACGGAGAGGTCGAGGAGGTAAGCCTGGACGAGGACGACGTCCTGGAGCTCGTGAAGGGCGGCGCAGGGTGCGCGGTCAACAGCGGGAAGTGGAACGGCACGGACGTAGACAGCGCCGTGTTCGAGATGTGGGAGGAGTGACATGACACGCAAGCAACTGGATGCCGCCGTGGCCGACATAAAGAAGGCCCTCGGCGAGCACATGGTGGGGGACGTGATCAGGGACGCGGAGAAGTCCGACGGCCAGATCGGGTTCGCCACCGACGAACTCGACGCCGGACCCGACGTCCGCGGGAAGTGGTGCGACACGTTCGAGCGCATCCTGGCCAAGCACAGACTGAGCCGACTGGTGTTCATGCCGTTCCCGGTCGAGGGCAGGCTGGTGTACGTGATCGCCGGACTGCAGCGGATCAAGGACGAGGAGGACCAAGATGACAAAGGAAGACATACCTGAGCCCCTCAGGGGCTGGTTCGGCCACGAGTTCTCGAGTGGATTTTTCCCCGGCGAGGACTACAGGAAGTTCGAGACCGCGTACGCGCGGTGGCTCCGCAAGGCGCTGCCGGGGTACTCGGTGGACGTGCACCGGAACCACTACGAGTTCTCGGCAGTAGTCACCCGGAAGTGCTCGGAAGACCGCCCCGCCAGGCACGTGTACCTGTCGATCAGCGACGTCCGCTTCTTCCCGAAGGCGTGGTACAGCCGCGTGCTGGCGCGCACGATGGAGCATGCGAAGGACTGGACCGGCGGGACCAACACGTACTGCGCGATCGGCTACATCCCGAAGCGCGTCGACGAGCTGATGGCCCAGATGGACCGGGAGGACGCGGCATGAGCATGAGAGACTACGCGTTCTGCGACTACGGGCTCCTGCTGAACAAGCTCGTCGGCGACGACGTCCTGGAGGAGCTGGCCGAGAACGAGGTAATCGAGTCGCAGTTCTCGTTCACGGGCGAGGCGTTCCCGATAGGCGACGACGGACGCGAACGCTGGGGCCACGGGGACCCGCTCAACGACGAGACGGTGTACTACCTCTCCATCACGTACAAGCCGAGCCTGTTCGGCCTCGCGTACAGCTGCATGGACGAGCTCGTAAAGGACCTGCAGCGGCAGTACCGGAAGGCGCGCCGCAAGGACGGCCGGCTCCCGAGGCTGACGGCCAAGCAGATCCGCGAGCACGTGCGCTCGATACAGGGGACCTACTACGGGTGACCGAAACGCCGGATTTTGGTATAATACCACTTGCCCACGTATAGGGCCGAAACAAAACACAACACACAAACAACACAAAGGAAAACGAAAATGGGATTCAATTCCATGTTCAGCGGACTCGCCGAGGAAGGCGAGAACAGCGACAAGATCTTCACCAAGAACGGGGTGAAGACCAAGTTCATGAGCGGGAAGCAGCCGATCACGTTCACGATCCTGCCCGCCATGGACCCGAACAACCCGGACAAGCGCGTGAGCTACCTCCCGGCCATCCTCCCCGGCGAGACGCCGCAGCTCTCCAACTGGGGCAACGGCGCGCACGTCTACCGCAGGCTCGGCCGCGGCGACTGGAAGGAGCGCTACGACATCGTGTCGCTCAGCTCGGTCGGCGAGGAGTGCCCGATCGACATCGTCCGCAAGGTCGCCAAGTCGGACCCGACGTGGCAGTACCTCACTGACGACGGCAAGTTCGGCGACCCGAACCGCATCCCGGCCGTGCTCCCGGCGAAGAGGCTCTTCCTCTTCTGCAACGTGCTTCTCCCGAACGAGCCCGAGCGCGTCGCGCACATCGGCATCTTCTCGAAGAGTGTCGCCAACGAGCTCATCGGCGAGAACGGCCTCGTCTTCCAGCCCTCGCCCAGCGCGACGGCCGAGCAGGTGGCGGCCAACTACCTGGCGGCGTACGCGAACGGGGACATCACCGCGCCGCAGGGCGCCCCGGCGTTCGTCGTCGAGAAAGGCCACGACAAGGGCGAGATGTCCGGCTACACGCTGAAGTTCGCGCTGGACTCCAGCCGCCGCGTGATGCGCATCCCGGCGACGCAGGACATCATGGCGACCCGCTACGACATCAACGACCTCAAGTCGTACCTGAACATCCTGACGGCCGAGCAGATCGTCAACATCCTCATCCGCGAGCTGACCGGCCGTTCGCCCGCAGGGTACCACGAGTACGCGCTCCTGAAGCTCGCGCTCGGCGGCAAGTACCAGATCCCCGAGCCCCCCGCGGCTCCCGCGGCCACCAACACGATCCAGAGCGGGTTCGTCCCCGAGCCCACGACGCCCGCCGCGGTCCCCGTGCCGGACGCGACTGCGGTCCCCGTGCCGCCGCCCACGAGCTCCGGCGTCCCGCCGGCGGCCGTGCCGCCCGTGCCGCCTACCGCCGCGCAGCCGACGCCCGCAGCCGCCACCGTGACGGCCCAGGCCGTCCCTCCGGCCGCGGCCCCCGTGCCGCCGCCCGCCAACGAGGCAGGCGCCGCGCTCGCGGCAGCCGTGAAGGCAGGCGCAGCGCAGCCGATGGCGCCCGCCCCGGGCACCGTCCCGGGCGACGCGGTCCCCGCGTTCGACAAGCAGGCGTTCCTGGCCCGTCTCGCCAAGGGAGGTAACGCGTAATGGCCAAGAAGGAGAAACTGGTTCCTTCGGGGGCGCCGATCCGCAAGGGGTCGGCGCTCCTTGAGCGTCTCCGGGCCAACCACGACAACGTCGACACGTCCGCCTCCGCGATGGAGCGCGTGTCGTACGTCGACGTGTGGAACCCGGTCAAGGACCTGCCGTCCATCGCGATGGAGTACCTGATCGGCGCAAAGGGCTGGCTCGCGGGCCGCATCTGCCAGGAGCGCGCGAACTTCTCGAAGGGCAAGTCGTCCTTCATGTACCTGCAGTACGGCGCGGCGCAGAAGCGCCACGGCGCCTACTGCATGCACGTGGAGACCGAAGGCGCGTGCTCCCCGGCCGACTGGGTCGCGTCGTTCGGCTGCGACCCGGAGGAGCTCATCATGAGCGAGACCAAGTCGCTCGACGAGTGCCTCGCCCTGATCGACGAGGTCGTGTGCGAGATCCGCGGCGGGTTCGGGGGCTCCGTGGGTGACTCCGGACGCGCGTCGAAGACCAAGTACACGGACCCGCTCGACCCGGACATGGAGCACCCGATCATGATCGGGGTGGACTCCCTGTCGCAGCTGGCGCAGGAGGAGAAGGTCAACCAGGACGTCGCGGACATGAGCAAGACGTCGCAGCCGGGCATAATGGCCCGCAAGATGCGCGAGTGGTTCCGCCTGCGCGTCCAGCGGATGCGCCAGTGCAGGGCGTGCCTCTTCCTGACCTCGCACGAGACCCAGAAGATCGCAACCGGCCCGGCCGCGTTCGCGGGCCCGCAGAAGACCTCCGTCGCGCAGGACGCGGTCGGCATCTCCGCCACGTACGCGTACGACTTCTCCGCCAAGGACCAGTACGACCCGCGCACCGGCGACAAGACCGGCAGCGAGGTCAACCTGAAGTGCTTCAAGAACAAGTGGAGCGGCGACAAGTTCGGCGGCTCGACCCGCGAGGTGAAGCTGTACCTCGTCAACGGCCGCGGCTTCGACCTCGTCCACTCCGACGCGGAGTTCCTGATCAAGCACCCGTGCAGCCCGTTCGCGGAGAAGTTCGCCCTGTTCGACCGCGGCCAGGTGCCGGTGCGCACGTCGGCTGGCATCAAGTGCACGCTGCTCTCGGACAAGACGTTCAAGAGCGAGGAGGACTTCATCCGGGCGTTCTACGCCAACGAGGACCTGCTCATGTGCTGCCGCCAGGCGCTCAGGCTCAGGGGCTTCGGGTTCGACTTCGAGACCGCGTGGAAGAACCGCGAGGCAGAGCCGGAACAAGCCGAAAACAAGACAGAGGAGGTAGTCCAATGAAGACAATCGTGGTGACAGTCGCGGCGCTCCTGCTCGCAGGATGCGCGTCGCGCTACGACGTAGGGGCGGTGCGGGACAAGGTCCGCGAGGGCGACGCCGCGCTATGGCGCTACCAGAAGGAGCAGGACGAGCGGATCACCACGCTCGAGAGGAGGGTCTACCACCTCGAGCGCGGGGAGCTGCTGGACCACCCGGCCAAGGAACCCAAGGAGGAGCCTGCAAAATGAACAGCAACACAGGCCTGGTCGTCATAGTCGGTCTCGTCGTCGCGATGATCACGGCGATCTCGGTTACCGCGATCGTCGTCGACGGCTACCGCGACTGCCAGTACATCAAGGCCGGCTACACGAGGAAGACGCTGCCGGGCTGCTGCTACCCCAAGTGGGTCAAGGAGAGCCCGGACGACCGCAACAGGGCCGCGCCCGTCCCGGGGCTCGACCCGCGCAACTGGATCGTCTCCGAGCCCGTGCCGCTCAGCAACGTGGCAGGAGGCGGCAGATGACGCAGTACACGGTGCAGCAGCACTACACCGAGTCTATGGACCCGGACGAGCTGAGCCTGTGGAACGACCTCGAGTCGGCCAAGCGGGAGTACGAGGCCAAGCTGGCGGCGTACCGCCGCATCGGCTGCCCGGAGCTGGAGGACCGCAGGGTCGAGCTCACCCAGAACCCGGGAGGGGTCTATGCCCGCGCCGTGTTCCGGAACGAGGACGAGTCGCTCACGGTGTTCATCCTCAAATCGGTAGAGGGGGCGCCCCAATGAGCTGGGCCGACATCAAGCGCAAGTACGAGGACGGCGGGGCCTCGGCGAGCCAGAGCACGGAGGACATGGCCGCAAGGCGCATCCTCCGCGCCCTCGGCCTGTCCGAGAAGGCCCTGCCGGGGCTCGAGCGCCAGCTCGGCCTCGACGCGCAGCGGCAGGACGACACCACCCTGCTCGAGCGGACCGACGCGGTGGCCCAGCGGAGCGGATGCTCCGCGCTGTGGCCGCTTGCGCCGATCCGGGACGTCAGGTCGGCGCAGGAGGCCGAGGACGCCGTGCTCGAGCTCGCCGAACGGCAGAAGTCGTACGCGGCGAGGCCGTACGTAGACAGGCCGGTCGCGGTCGTGTACCGCGTCAAGGGCTCGCAGGACCTGCGGGCCAGGATATGGCTCGGCGGCGTAGACCTGCTGGACCCCCACAGGATCCCGCTGCCGTGCCGCCTCTACAGGAGCCGCGACCTGTCGTGCATAATGGCCGACTGCGACGCGGAGGACTTCTACAAGAGCCTCGTGAAAGGAGCCGTGAAATGGACGAGCTGATAGACAAGCCGCAGCGCACGCCTGAGGAGCTCCGCCGGTCGCTGGAGAACATCGACAGGCAGCTCATCGAGGTCGAGGCCCAGAAGAAGGCCGCGGCCAAGGGCTACAACGAGCGCATCAAGGACCTCAAGGCCGAGCGCGACGCCATAATCGAGCAGCTGGGGCAGTGACATGAACTACGAAGACCTACCGCGTCTGACAGGCGGGAAGATACGGTTCAGCAAGGTGCAGCCCGACCCGGCACTGCCGGGAAACATAGTGCCGTGCCTCATGTGCGGCAAGCCGTACCTGATGCCGTACTTCCTCGGCACCCCCGACCAGCTGTGCGGGGAGTGCATGAAGACGTATGCCGACACGGCCAAGGTCGTATGCCGCAAGTGCAAGGCGGTCATCTGCCGCCTGACGCCGAAAATGCTGGCGAGCGGATTCTACATCCGCCCGCACAGCCTTCTCCACGTGGAGGCCTGCGGCATATGCCGACCGGGGCTCCGGGAGAGCGTGATACAGGAGATCGAGGAATGGGAGAGAGCGAGAGGCCGGGGAAGGATAATCCTGCCCCCACGGTGACGGGCACCGTGTTCGCGCGGCTGTGCCGCGACCCGGAGACGCTGGCCCGCGCCTTCGCCTTCAACGAGGCGTGCGACCTCTGCGCATACGCGGAGTCGGTCGACAGGTGCGAGCTGGAGTTCGACGGCGGCAAGGCGTGCGTGCGCG
>Ga0310694_10001755_pt1 | contig 23824 bp, 17 predicted proteins | sample 174DNAGHGhighgp2_FD_203884 | JGI IMG/M metagenome (GOLD analysis project Ga0310694, IMG submission 203884) | Sheep rumen microbial communities from Palmerston North, Manawatu-Wanganui, New Zealand - 1742 DNA GHGhigh gp2 (v2) (version 2) | ecosystem: Host-associated > Mammals > Digestive system... | reverse complement strand
AGACCGTGGTGGAGATGGTGGGTATGTTCCAAAAAGAGGTGGCCGAGCGGGTGTGTGCCCAGCCCGGCAACAAGCAGTACGGCATCCTCAGCGTGTTGCTGCAGGCCTTTTATGACACCGAGTACCTTTTCACCGTCGGGGAGCACGAGTTCACGCCGCCGCCGCAGGTGAAGTCGGCCGTCATCCGCCTCACCCGCAACTTCGACAAGAAGCTGAACTGTGACGAGAAGACCTTCCGCACGGTGGTGAAGACGGCCTTCAACTACCGCCGCAAGACCCTCCGCAACGCCCTGCAGTCGCTGCCCTTCGACAAGGCCTTCGTGGAAACCGAGCCGCTGTTCACGAAGCGTGCGGAGCAGCTGTCGCTGGGGGATTTCGAGTATTTGACGGGGAAATTGTCGTTTTAAACTTTAATATTCCATGAAATACAGTTCAGCGCACCGCCTCTTTTGACGGCTTCCAAAGAGGGTATGCCGACCACTTCGCATCCGAGATTGGCTTTGGCAATTTGTTCCAGAGCCTGATTGTCTTCAGCTATACCTAATTGTGGAACAAGGACCAATTTGCCGATTTGCAGGAAATTGATGTAACACCAACTGTATTTATTATGCTTTTCTACATTGAATTTCAACGGGATGATTTCAAAGCGTTTTTCCAATATTTCATAGAAAAGGTTGTAAAACTTTGTTGAGAAATCATCATAGTTGGTTAGGAGAATATTTCCGTCACCAACGTAATGAACAATGCCATCACTATGTCCATATCTGTCGCATTTTTCCCTCGGCAGAAAAAGAATGTCGCACTGGAAAGCATCGCGCAGCATCTTTTCTACCTCAGCGCGAGATTTGTCTTGGTTTTCTTCAAACACCTTCTCCGTCATCACAACGGTATCGCCGCATTTCACCACGTTCCCGCCGTCCAAAACGAGGTTGATTCTGATACTTTTGGGTAGTAGCTGCTGCAAATGGTAAAGCGGAAAAATGAAACCGCCAAACTTTTTTTGTTAATTTTTGTCAAGATTTTCGAAAAGTTATTTATTATATCCCTAATACCACTTGTTTTCTGCAGATTACGATATTGCTTTTGTTCTATTCACCCCACTACTCGACTCGCTGATAGTAGCGTGTTTTCAACACGCCATCAATGTGCTGTCTCCGCTTTCACCCCACACTGCGCTCCACTTCGTTTCGTTTATGTGGGGTTACTAAAATATGGTGTCTTCGACACTACTGGCACTACATCCTTCATTTTTTCCAAAAACCCAATCCGAACTTTAACTGTTCAAATCAAAATAGTTAATATTTAATCACAATTGATTGATTGTCAAGAATGAAAAAAAATATCACAAAACCCTTGACAAACGGGCGGTTTTGTTGTATATTTGTCGGCGGAAATATTAACGTTTTATAATCATCAAAATAAAGATTTATGACAACAATTGTAGAAGTAGAAAACAAGATGATCACCTTGAGAAACCAACAAGTGATAATTGATGCCGATGTGGCTGATCTCTATGGTGTGGAAACCAAGAGGATTAATGAAGCGGTCAGCAATAATCCCGAAAAATTCCCTGATGGCTATATCTTGGAATTATCTAAGAATGAGAAAAATGAACTGGTCGAAAATTTCGACCGGTTCCATCGGCAAAAGCATTCTACTGCCATTCCAAAGGCTTTCACCGAAAAAGGACTCTATATGCTGGCTACAATTTTGAAAAGCCCCAAGGCAGTTGAGACGACTATTGCCATTGTGGAGGCATACGCGAAACTGAAAGAACTCGCACGTGTAATTACAGAAGTACCGCAACACGAGGACGACAAAGTGGTACAACAATCATTGGTACAGCGTGGCGGACAACTGGCGGCAGAACTCCTGTCAGACATCTTACCAATACAAAGCAGCGAGACCTCCGTGGAGTTGAACCTCGCAATGTTCAAATTCAAACATACGGTAAAACGGGAGAATGATGACGAAATCCGACAACTGAAAGAACGTGTGGAAGAATTAGAAAGGAAGACTAATCCGTAGAGACTACAGAAAATCCCCTTTCATCCTCCCCGCATATCCGTATTTTGTCTATCTTTGCGCGGTCAAATTCCGTGTCATGCAGAAACAACCGTTGGCAGAGATCCTTCGCCCGCACACGCTTGAGGGCTACATCGGTCAGGAACACCTGATGGGTGAGGGGGCGGTGTTGCGCACGGCCATCGAGAGCGGCAACATCCAGTCGATGATTTTCTGGGGACCGCCGGGCGTGGGCAAAACGACTCTCGCACTGTTGATTGCGCAATCCATCGACGCGGAGTTCTTCACCCTCAGCGCCATCAGCAGCGGCGTGAAGGATATCCGCGAGGTCATCGACAAGGCCAAGAAGTCCGAACGGCGCTGCATCCTCTTCATCGACGAAATCCACCGGTTCTCCAAGTCGCAGCAGGATTCGTTGCTCGGCGCGGTGGAACAGGGCGTGGTAACCCTCATCGGTGCTACCACCGAAAACCCCTCTTTCGAGGTGATTTCCCCACTGCTTTCGCGTTGCCAAGTCTATGTGCTGAAGGGACTTTCGAAAGAAAATCTCGAACAACTGTTGCAGACCGCCATCCAGTATCTGGAAGGAAAGATGAACTGCAAAATCAAACTGGAGAACACTGAGGCCTTGTTGCGCATCTCCGGCGGTGACGCGCGCAAACTACTGAATGCCATAGAGTTGGTATCATGGATGACCCCGCCTGTGGATGGTGTCATCACCCTCTCCCGCGAACAGATCATCCATGTTATCCAGCAGAATTTAGCACTCTACGACAAAAAAGGCGAGCAACACTACGACATTATCTCCGCCTTTATCAAATCGTTGCGCGGCAGCGACCCCAACGCGGCGGTCTATTGGATGGCCCGGATGCTCGTGGCCGGCGAAGACCCGCTCTTCATCGCCCGGCGCATGGTGATTCTCGCTTCCGAAGACATCGGCAACGCCAACCCTAACGCACTGTTGTTGGCCAACAACTGCTTCCAGGCGGTGAACGTCATCGGGATGCCAGAAGCGCGGATTGTGTTGTCGCAAACCGCTGTGTATCTGGCTTCTTCGCCCAAAAGCAACGCCTCCTACATGGCCATCGACAATGCCATCGCGCTCGTCAAGCAGACCGGCGACCTGCCCGTGCCGATGCACATCCGCAACGCCCCGACCAAGCTGATGAAAGAGCTCGGCTACCACAAGGGCTATCAATACGCCCATGATTATGAGCACAACTTCGTGAACCAAGAGTTCTTACCCGAGCAGATTGCTGGCACCAAACTCTACGAACCGCAGAACAATCCGCGTGAGAATGAACTCCGAAGGTATCTGAAAAGCTGTTGGAATGAGAAATATCGCTACGTGATGCTGCTCTTGGTAGCTCTGACTTTTTTTTTTAAGATAACTTTCGCCCAAGATTACCATTTCTCCCAGTTTTATGCTAACCCAACAGGAGTGAATCCCGCTTTGACGGCCGCATTCGATGGGGTTGTGCGCGGGGGAGTCATTATGCGTTCGCAGTGGCTTGCAGTAACCAAACCTTTCATGACGATGGGGGCGGAGGTGGACGGCGCCATATATAAAAACAACCGAAGGCAGGAATTGGTCGGTATCGGTCTGACTTTCAATGGCGATAAAGCCGGCGACGTGAACTACAGCTCCGTGCAGGCGATTTTGTCGCTTTCTTATATCAAAAACATTGGCCGTCACAGCCGTCACAAAATAGGGTTAGGACTCTATGGCGGCATTATCAATAACCATTTCGATATTGATTTGAGTACATGGGACAACCAGTTTGTGGATGGGATTTTTTATCCATATCTTCCAAGTGGAGAGAATCTTGAGACAATTCAGCGACTCTATGCGGACTTCGGTGTCGGGGCATTTTGGGGATTTCTGCCGACAAAAAACATGCTTTTCCGTCTTTCGGTGGGTGCATCGCACATCAATCGTCCATTTTACGGTTTCGGCGACTCGCAGGCGCGGCTTCCCATTAGATACAACGCCCATGTGTATTCACAAATCGCTCTAAGTCGAGAGGTTTCGATCTCACCTATGCTATACGCTTCCTGGCAGCGTTCGTTTAGCGAGTATCTAATCGGCTGTAATGCAGAATATTTCAAAAAGAAAAACAGTTACACGACCTTGTTCTCCATGGGTGGCGGTATCTTATATCGTTGGAACGATGCGTTGATTTTCAACGGGTTTGTAAGTTGGCAGAACCTTCGTTTTTCGATTGCCTACGATGTCAACGTCTCGCCATTCGTGGTGGCCACCCACGGTCGCGGCGGCATCGAGGTAGCCATTTCTTACATTTTCAAAAAGAGAACCATTACGAGAACAGGGAAGGAGCCGTGTCCGTATGACATTATGTAATGGTTATTGGTTATTGGTTATTGAGGTTTAGAGTTTAGAGTTTATGGTTTAAGGTTTAAGGTAATGATAGGGCAATAATGAATGATAAGTCGTTTATACTAAAGGCTTTATGTGTTTTTATCGTGGTGCTGTCCTTGTGGCTTTGTACAAGAGCGCAGAACGGCAATGCATCTGTTTTGCCCATAACGGATTCTATCATTGTGACAATTAATCCTTTACCGTCATCAATTAACAGTTCTTTTTCGGAATATGCTGGCAAGTTGCTGCCCGATTCCACTTTCCTCTTCACTTCGATGCGGAGCGATGTCGCTGAGGATGAAGAGCATTTTTTCGAAACGAATTGGTACTGTTATCTTTATGAGTCAAAAGCTTTGCCAGATAGTGGATTTACTTCGGCGAAACCGTTGCCATTAAATCTCAATCATCCCAAGTACTTCAATAGTAATTTTTGTATTAGTGACGATGGGCAGCGGTTGTTGCTGACGCGTTGCGTTCGTTCGGGAGAGGGCGATCTTCAATGCTCTCTTTGGCAGTCGGAGAAGGAAAAAGGGATTTGGGGAAAGCCGAAATTACTACCTGCGCTCATAAATGCGAAAGGTTATTCCAATATGCAGCCTTGTTTGACGCAAATATCCGATTATGAAGTACTCTACTATGTTTCCAATCGTCCTGGTGGATATGGAAAATTGGATTTATGGTATTCCATTTACAAGAACGGACACTTTCAGGAACCTGTCAATCTCGGACCTATAATTAACACAGAGGGGGACGAGATTACTCCTTTTTATGATAAAATCAACAAAATGCTCTATTTCAGTACGGATGAGCGGAAAGGAATCGGTGATTTCGACATCTTCTGTAGCGAGGGTGCTTTAGGGGCTTGGAAAACACCCCAGCATCTTCCTGAACCGTTCAATTCTCTTTACAATGACTTCTATTTTACGGTCAATCAGGATGGTGAAAGCGCCTTTTTCAGCTCCAACCGTTTGCATGACGATATGGACGACGAGGATACCTGTTGTAATGACATTTTCTATGCAAGATGGAAACTTCCTGATAAAGAGGATATTGTGGCGGTGGCAACCCCTGATATTCACGAGAAAATCGCTTCGGTGCTGCCCATCACCCTCTATTTCCAAAACGATTCGCCCGATCCGAAATCGCTGTCGGACACCACAAACAAGGACTATTTGGAGTTGTATAATGCGTATATTGCAGATATTCAGAAACATATACACAAGGCGGGGCAAGGTTTGACAGGCGATGAGCAGCGTTTGGCTATGTATGCTGTAGCTGCGTTCCTTCGCGATTCCGTGCAGACGGGTTATGCGCGGTTGCAAATGCTCACGAATTATTTGCAAGAGGCAATGGCGAACGGCGACACCGTGGAACTGAGCATCAGCGGTTTTGCCAGTCCGTTGCATAACAGTGATTATAACAAACATTTGTCTTCCAGAAGAATTGTCAGCCTTCTCAACTACTTGCACAAAACCGACAATGGAAATCTTGCTCCATATCTCACAGGGGAAAAATCAGGAATAACCTTGCATATTTCACCAGAAGGTGCTGTGGAACATTTGTTTGAAACTGACGAAATCCGAGAAACCGTCTTCGGTTTACGCGCCGCAAAGGATAGGAAGATTGTAATCACAGGGCGGTAGGCTCTGTGTGCTTCTTTTCGTAAGCTTTGGCTATCCCAATCGCTAATCCTGCCATTAAAAAAGCAATCAACCATCCGCACAGAATGTCAAAAGGATAGTGAACGCCCACATATATGCGGCTGTAGCTGGTCAACAGGGTGGTGCCGAAAACAAAAATCGCTAATAGCCAACGCCTTCTGACCTTGTTCCCTAAAAAAAAGAAAAAAAGAAGTGAGGAAGTCAGATAATTGATAGCGTGGTTCGACGGGCAGCTGTAACGTCCTCCGTGATAGTAAGTTCCATCCTTTTTCTGAAGCAGATGCACTTGGTAATCGTCGTGGTATTCAGCATCGTGCGAGGGACGTAACCGCAGTATGTTGGGTTTTAACACGCGGGCTCCGATGGTGTCTGCAAGCAAGGTGACCGCCGCAATAAAAAGCAAGATTTTCCATGCTTGTTTTCGGAAAAAGTAGATGGTCAATAAAGATAAAACCAGAAAAAAGACTACTCCGAACTGGGCGCTGGTGATTACCCACATCACTTTGTCCCAGAAAGGCGAGTTATGGCTGTTGAAGAATTGGAACAGGTTTTTGTCACAATCGAACCAATGTCTGTAGAAAAAGTCATTTAATAAGAGCATATTTGCAAGTTTTAGGCGGCAAAGATAGTATTTTTAGGCAAAAAACAACAACTATTTAAATATCTTCTTTGAGTAGCCCCGATAGGGGCAAAAGTTAGGTAACATAGGGGAGCGATAGTGAGGCTTATGTAAACGTAAACAAATAGTTCATTGTGAAATTCCAAAGGGTGACAATCACGATGGCAAAGATTTTGGAGAGGTAGAAGTTCAGTTTCCATTTGCCGTGTAATAGATAGATTACAAAGTTGTTGATAGCCAAACCGATAGCGGCGATAAACAGGAATTTGCCATATTCGACAGGGATTTGTACATTGGTACTTCGGAAGGTCCACAAACGGTTCCAAATGTAGTTGTTGGTAGCAGCGAGCACGAAACCGAGGGAGTTGGAGAGGTATTTGTTCCACCCGAACTTCTCCTTACAGAGCCAAGTGACACTGAAATCGACCACCATTCCAGAGAATCCCACCACGCAGAACTTCACGAATTTCCAAATCAAAGTACTGTCAATCATTGGCTTCGGGTTTGATGGGTTTACTGTTCACGGAGCGGTTGACCAAGTTGTCCAGACAGATGACAAATGGCGCATTGGGAATATACGGAGCCTCGGTCGAAATACTTATGCTTTCACCTGCTGGTATCACGATATCTGCTGGAACAGGACATGCAATTGCACGAGTTCCATTATCCAGTTTATATGCAACGAATAGTGTAACAGGCAGTTCCGGATGTTCAAAAACGAATGGCTGGTCGTAGGTATTGTGCAAAGTCAACTTCAGAAGAAGAGAGTCGTTTCGCAAATGGTATTCGTCAACATCCACGTCAATTCTGTTCGCTCCTTGAAAATGATCGATTTTCAACAAAGTATATGCTCTGTTGCTGCAATCTCGAACCACGGAGGTCTTTTCTTTCGGATAAGGGACAATGTACCTTGGCATCTCAAGCACACAAACCGTTTTGCCTTGGTATTTTCTGTCGAACTGCCAGATGTCGAATTGTGTGCGTCGGTTGTAAACTGAGCTCAGAGCGGTTGTTTCATAGCCGGTGTGGAACCAATACACGGAAGGAAGTTGGAACGAACTTGCGAAAAGAACAGGAGAATGGTCGTTGTAGTTTCCAATGGAGTCATAGAGGAAGGGGCAACCCTCCAAAATCTCATAATCCTCATCCCCGAGAAGTGGGGCAAAAAGACGCAAAAAGAGTAAAATGGCGGTGAGGGGAATGAAAGCGAAATGCACTAACTTAACCCATTTTTGATCACTAAGATTATCAAAAAGGATAAAGATCATGGGTGCTGTTGCTGCCATGGTCCAATGGGGTTCGGCATGGCCCTTGAATGTCATTATCCAGAAAAAAGTGACAAATCCGATTACGGTAAAGCCACTCGCACGCAGGAATTTGTCGCGTGTGTTACGTTTTTTCCAACAAAATAAGATGGCAAGAATGAAGCATAAAGGGTTAAAGACAAGTAGTTGGAGTGGCAGGAATTCCAATACATATTGAAATTTGAAGGAGGTATTTCTTTGCATCAGATGATATTGCAAACTCGGAAAATCGTGACTGATTTGCCATAAAATATGAGGTATGAACAGAATTAGTGCTAAAAAACCTGTAAAAATGATTTTCGGATCTTTCAGCAATCGCAAATCGGAAAGAATCACGAAAAAGACCACTAAAACAGCCATGTATTTGCTGTAAAGCATTGCAGCGATGGTGATTGCAAGAAAGATGGCGAGCTTCCAACTTGGTCCTTTGAGATATTGCTTATATAATAAGAAAAACAGTGCAGTAAAAAAGAGCAGAGGGGCATCTGGTGTGGTGATGAACCCGTAAATGATAAATATCGGGATGGAGGCGGCAATGGCGAAAAATGTAATCACTGCCCGGTTGGAAGTGAGCTTTTCTTGCATGGACATACCTAATAACAAGACCGTTGCGCCATGCAATAACACTGTCATAAACCTGATGGCGAGTGTTCCTTTGAAGAATAGGCTGCTTAGGGCGGTCAACAGTGCCACCATTGGTGGGTGGTCGTAGTATCCCCAGTCCAGAAACTTTCCGTATAGTGCGTAGTAGGCTTCGTCGGCGTGTACTGGCGTGAAAATTGCCTGCAGCAAATCGACGAACATCCATAGTGTCAATAGGATATAGAATAATTTCTGCGGTTTCATAACGGTGGCAAAGGTACATAAAAAAATAGAGACGCGATTCATCGCGTCTCTATTTTTTTGAGGTCTCGTCCAGATTCGAACTGGAGTCAACGGTTTTGCAGACCGGTACCTAACCACTCGGCCACGAGACCTTCTCATTTTATGCGGCAAAGATACACTTTTTTTTGAAATGCAACTCCTTTACAGAAAAATTATTAAAACATTGATTGTAAAGAAGTTGCATTAAAAAACAATCGTATTTTCAAGCTTTCGCTTTATTTGTTCGGGTAAGGAATCACGATATCGTCGCAGTATTCGCACCGATAGGAGCGTTTTTCCTTATCCACGAGGTGGAAGACATGGGGAAAGTAATGCTCCACAGAAGTGACGCAGCGCGGATTCTTGCAGCGGATGATATTCTCCACAGTGTCAGGTACTTCCAATTTCACTTTCTTGATGGTTTTGCCATCTTCTATGATGTTGACCGTCGCGTTCGGGTCAATCAATCCGAGGAAATCGTAGTTGATGTCGATGACATTGTTGATTTTTATAATGTCTTTTTTGCCCATCTTTTCGCTGTAGGCGTTGCAGATGAGTGCGACATTATAATCGGCCTTGTCAAGGTTCAGATAATTGAACACTTGGATGCCATATCCGGCGGTAATGTGGTCGATAACAATACCTTTTTCTATGCTGGTGATTTCTAACATGGCGTTTCTTATTTATGATGATGTTTTCTTACTATTTTGACTTGAGATTGAGGACTTGAGACTTGGGACTTTAGATTAGAGAGTTTTTATCATAAGTCATAAGTCCTCAGTCTTACGTCTAATATATTCCTAAAAGTTTCAAAATCAACGCCATGCGGACGTACATGCCGTTTTTAGCTTGTTGGAAATATTGTGCGCGGGGGTCGTCATCAACTTCTGTGCTGATTTCGTTCACGCGCGGAAGCGGATGCAGGATGTAGGTGTCGGGACGGGCGTAGGACATCTTTTCCTTGTCAAGGATAAACCTGTCTTTCAGGCGGATATAGTCCTCTTCGTTGAAAAAGCGTTCGCGTTGCACGCGGGTCATGTAGAGGAAATCGAGTTGGTTCATGTAGGGTTCCATCTGATCAACCTCCTCAAAGGGGATGCCTTTCTTGCGGACTACTTCCTCGCGGATGTATTCCGGAACGCGCAGCTCTTCAGGGGAGATGAAGATGAAACGGACACCCTCGTAGTTGCTGAGGAACTTGACGAGGGAGTGTACGGTGCGGCCGAACTTAAGGTCACCGCAAAAACCGTAGGTCTTGTTTTCCACATTTCCACGCAGACGCTCAATCGTCAGGATGTCGGTGAGGGTTTGGGTGGGGTGCTGGTGACCGCCGTCGCCGGCGTTGATCAGCGGCATGTGGATGTAGTGGCTGGCCAGACGGGGCGCACCCTCTTTGGGATGGCGCATGGCCGCGATGTCAGCGTAGCACTCTACGGTGCGCAGCGTGTCGGCGATGCTCTCACCCTTAGCGGTGGACGAGGAAGCGGCTTCGGAAAAACCGATCACCTGGCCTCCCAAACGTAACATGGCCGTTTCAAAGCTCAAGCGCGTGCGTGTGCTCGGCTCATAAAAAAGAGTTGCCAGGATCTTGCCTTCGCAACTCTTGCTGTACTTTTCCGGATTGGCGACGATCTGGTGACCCAAATCGAAGATTTCGCGAAATTCTTCGCGAGTGAAATCAGACGGGTCAATTAAACTTCTGTTTTTTAACATAATGGAACCTCCTATATTTTTAATTTACAACACTTTCCGAATCTTTTTTTTAGCCTTTTCCACCCCTAATTTACCAAAACCAAAATCAATGCAAAAATACGATTTTTTTAAGATGATACTCAAAAAATGAAAAAAGTTTCTTGCCTTGAACCATTTTTGGTCAAGAAAATCATAAATTGTTGTAAAACAGGAGAATAGAAAAGAGGGCCTCGCGATAACCACCTAACGCCAACGGGCGACCTTCTCTTCTGGAATCGGATAGTATTCGTATGCCCCGATGTCGGGAATGCCGTTGCGCGGGCGACCCAGAATGTCGGTGGTGATACCCAAACCCACCATGCCGGCGTCCACCGCAGGAGAACTCTCCTCGATATTGTAATTCTGTCCGTAGGTCGAAATGAATTTGGGATTCGCCTTGGTACAGTTGATAAAATGCTCGTTTTGGATGCTGTCTCTCTTGACTATGCAGTTGTTCAAGGTGTAGCTTAAAGAAGCACCATTTTTCTGTCCCACCCCGAACTCGTTGTCCAACGTACCATAAATGATGCAATTGTTGAAGGTGGCATTGGCATCGCCAATATAGGTGACGGTATAAACCTCATCTCCAATGGCTTCTGTCTTGTCGAAATTGTTGGTGACAGCCACGGCGGGCACCTTGCGTGACGATTGAGTGAAATAGTTGGCCACCGTGACGTGGTTCAATACGAAATTGCCCACCATCAGCGCCAGACTGTATTGGCCGTTGTTGCTCACTTGGCAATTGTTCATCTCCAAATTGTAACCTTCCGCCCGAATACCAAAGTTTTGGGTGTTGTGGATGACGGAGTTGTTGATGATGGTTTTGTTGCCTGTGTACTCCTCAAGTGACTCAAGATGAACACCATACGAAGCATTGGAGATGATGGCGTTTTCGATGATGTTATCCGCGGATCCCTCGTTTATCCATAGCGCGTTCCATTGGGTATAGTCGTTGGCGAAGAAAGATTCCAAACGGTCGCCAGTGATGGTGACGGGTTCGTCTAACGTGCCGTTGATGTGGATGTTACCGTAACGATAGACCCAGATGCCGCCGCCGTTATGTACATACACTTTCGTGCCGGGGTCGATGGTGAGCTTGCCCAATGAATCGACCACCGCCCAACCATAGATTACCCACGGTTTGTCGTTAGTCCAATGAACATGCTCGTGCTCATGCGCGATGATGCGGTATCTCATACTTTCGCCCGATTGTTCGGGGAGAATGAAGTGTGCATCCTGACCGCAAGCCACCAACTGCACCGACTGCGTGCGTTTATTCTGGTAAAACATGATGGAATCGGTCACTAAGTAGGGTAGATTCTGGTCGGTGGGGTTGATGTTGACTTTCACGAAAACGAAGATGCTGTCGTGTGCGGGAATCTCCACGTTGCGGAATTCTGTGCCAGGCACGCCATCCACGTTGATGCTGTAGTAGGATTGCTTGCCTCCCGCCAATGCAATATCGACCTCCACGGGTGAACCTGTCGTGTTGCGCACCGTGAAGCTGCGCGTGCTCGACGTAATGGTGGTGAACACTGTGTCGAACATCACGGTGTCAGCCGAGAACACTAACTCTATGCCATCCACGTTGTTGTTGCGGTGACAAGAAGGTATTGCGATGGCCAATGTCACTGTGATTGCGATTGCATATATAATATATAGGAAATGCCTTGTCATATAATTTTCTCTCTTTTTCATCTTACCTCTTCCAATCATAACGAACACTTGTCAAAAATAGTGCATGAGCTGGGGCGGAAGTTCGCGCCGCACATCTATCTTTTTGATTTATAATATCTTGAAAGCCCTTTATGGAAATTTTTCCAGTGCCGACTTCGAGCAAAGTGCCCACAATGGCGCGTACCATGTTGCGCAGAAAGCGGTTCGCAGTGATGGTGAAAACCAACTCATCCTCTATCTTTTCCCAATATGCTTCCGTGATATGGCAGATAAAGTTGTTGACCTGTGTATGCACTTTCGAGAAACTGGTAAAATCTTCATTCTGAAGGAGTAATGCAGCGGCTTCGTTCATCTTCTTCACATCTAAGTCGCGATGGAAATGGTAAGAGAACTGCTGTTTGAAAGGATTTTTCTTTGTGCAAATATAGTATTTGTAGGTGCGGCTTTCGGCATCGAAACGGGCATGCAAATCGGGTGACACCTCAAAAAGATCGAAAATGACGATGTCTTTGGGCAGAAAATTGTTGAGTTTGAACGCCAACTGCCGGCATTCTTCAGGAGTGAAATGCGTATTGGTGTCGAAGTGGGCATAGAAAGAGCTGGCGTGCACACCGGTGTCAGTGCGCCCGCAGCCAGTGATGGCCACGCGTGACTCACGCAGCAGCAGTGAGAGACAATTCTCCAAAGTCTCCTGCACCGACGGGTGGTTCGGTTGGATTTGCCAGCCGAAAAACGCAGTGCCGTTATATGCCAAATGTAAGAAATAACGCATAAGCCGATTTTCAGGGCGCAAAAGTAGTAAAAATTTGCTACTTTTGCCGCATCATTTAAAACCCGTTATGATGAAAAAAAGTACCATTTTTGTTTGTGCAAAGCAGTAAACGTGATGTTTATTGCTTCCAACAAAGATGAAAAATATCTATAAATAATAATTGCAAAGATTTAGATAAGGAAAAAAGTGGAACTTGCTGACATTGTTTCGTTTATAGAGCCGAAAGAGACCATTATCGGTTCACCTGACAGTGAAATCATTGAGCTGGCCATCGATAGCCGCAAGGTGATTCGGGCGGAACATACGCTCTTCTTCGCCATTGAAACGGAGAAGAACGATGGTCATCTTTATGTGCGCTCTTTATATCAGGCAGGTGTTCGTAATTTTGTGATTACCAAAGTGATGAATGACTTTGCACAGTGTGTCGAAGCCAACTTCCTTTTCGTGGAAGATTCGTTGGGAGCACTGCAACAACTCGCTCAAAAATACCGTCAACAATTCCATTATCCTGTTATTGGCATCACGGGCAGCAATGGCAAAACTATTGTCAAGGAGTGGCTTTCCATGATTCTTTCCGAAAGGTATCGCGTGGTGAAGAGCCCTGATAGTTACAACTCCCGTATTGGTGTGCCACTCTCTGTTTGGAATATGTCAGCGGAACATGACATCGCCGTCTTTGAGGCAGGTATCTCCCGACCCAACGAGATGCGCACCCTTGCCGACATCATTGACCCGACTATAGGCATCCTGACCAACATTGGGGCAGCCCATGCTCAGTTCTTCCCGAACAATAACCGCAAAATTATTGAGAAACTGAAATTGTTTCAGAATGTGGAGGTGCTGATCTATCACAATGATAACGAAGAGTTGAATATGATTCTTCAACTTCCTGAGTATAAGGGGATTCGTAAGATATCATGGGGGAATGACTATAGTACCTATCCAGTGCAAATGCAGGCCGCTCCTTCCGAAGGAACGCTGATTACTATCGAAGGATTCGATTATACCGTGCCTTTCATTGACAGCGCATCGCTGGAGAATGCCACACATGTCATTGTGACTCTGTTGGTTGTAGGATTCAAGCCCGAGGAAATCAACAGTCAACTCCATCGCCTTTCACACATTAGTATGCGATTGGAGATTCTGCAAGGAATTAGTCATTCGGTCATTATCAACGACACCTACAGCTTGGATATCAACTCTTTATCTGCCGCACTTAACTTTTTGGACACACAGACGCAGATGCCTAAGAAGACGCTTGTTATCTCCGATTTCGAGCAAGTGGGTGACTTGACGGAGGCGGATTTCCGCCACCTCAATCAAGAGTTGCATCAACACCATATCACCAAACTGGTCGCGGTTGGCAGCTCTTTTGCCCATCATCGTGATATGTTTGATTTGGATGAGGTGCTCTGTTATCCTAACACGGCAACCCTGCTGGAGCACATCTCCGAATTGCGCATTTCTTACGAAATTGTGCTGATAAAAGGGGCACGTAATTTTCATTTCGAACAGGTAGTCAAAGTCTTACAGCATAAAACGCATTTGACTATTATGCAAGTGAATTTGCCTGCGCTGGCTCATAACCTCAACTATCATCGCAATCGTTTACGTCCTGATACCAAGATGGTGGCGATGGTGAAAGCCTCCTCATACGGCTTGGGCGACGTGGAGCTGGTCAATACGTTGATAGATCAAGGTGTTGATTATCTGGCAGTTGCTTATACCGATGAAGGGGTTCGTTTGCGTAAACGCCGTATCAACACGCCCGTCATTGTGCTGGGAGCCGAGGCGCATAGCTTCGAGGTGATGGTCAGCCATCAGCTGGAGCCTGAAATTTTCAACTTCTATTATCTGCAGCAGTTGGAAGAGGTGCTGGATCGCCATTCTGAAATCAAAGAGTTTAACATTCACATCAAAGTGGATACAGGAATGCACCGTTTAGGCTTTGATTTAGAAGATCTTCCAAGACTTATCAATACAGTGAAGCGCAATCCGAAACTTCGTATTGCTTCTGTTTTTTCTCATCTTGCCGCTGCTGAAGATCCCGCTGAAGACGCTTTCACTCGTCGGCAAATTGCCCTTTTCGGACAGATGACCGACATTCTCTGTTCCGCTTTCGACTACAAGATTTTGCGTCACATTCTCAACAGTGCTGGAATCATACGTTTCCCGGAGGCACAGTTCGACATGGTGCGATTAGGAATTCAGCTTTACGGCTGTTCAGAGATTCCCGAGATGACCACGCAGCTCCATAACGTGGTGACACTCAAGACGGTTATCACGCAAATCAAGAATATCCCAGCGGGGGAGTCCATTGGCTACAACCGTTCTTGGCGGCTCCAACGCGACACGCAAGTGGCCATCATTCCCATTGGTTATGCTGACGGTTATCCTCGCGAACTCAGCAATGGATGCGGGAAGGTCATCGTTCAAGGTCAGAAGGTGCCGATCATAGGTAAAGTCTGCATGGATATGTGCATGCTTGATATCACGGGACTGCGTCTGCACGAGGGTGACGAGGTCATTGTCTATGGCGAGGGCAATACTGTCTCCGAAATGGCCGAGGCTGCCAAGCTTATCAGCTACGAACTATTAACCCGTATCTCGCGCCGCGTACCAAGAGTTTACGTGCAGGAGTAGCCAAAAGGGTAATGGGCATTAAGCAAAAGGCAATAGTTAAGGGCTACCCCAAAACTATTGCCTTTTGTCAATTCACTATTGCTTATTGTCTATTTTGCTTCGATGTTCTTGCCGCAGTCGCGGACAATCATGCGGTACCATGCGTCAGGCCATCTTGGTTGCTCAGGGAACACCACTTGAGGTTTCTCGTTGCCGTTGGTCTCGAATTTGCCGTCTTTCTCTTTTTTCACGTTGCCGTCGTGATACTTCACGAGTAGATACTCGAACAGATGGTTCCACTCTTGACAGACATCGTGGGCTGCGCGGACGCTGTATGCGTTGAGCTGTTTGCGGGCGGCATCTGGATCTTGATTGCACAGGTCTTTCATCTTGGAGGTCATTTTCTCAATGTCGTTAACGAATTTGCCTTCCCATAATGCCTGTTTCTCGTTAACATGTTTGATCATGTCGCTATAGCGGGTATAGACGTAGTTGCTCACCTTCGTGAATGTCCAGAATGCGGCGGTGGGGGAGTATTCCACCATGGAACCGTTACCTTCTGCAAACTCTTTCGGAATATCCGTGATGCCACAGAACATAGGAACGAAACAGTTAGAGCCGGCATCGTCAACGCCGAACCAGTAGATACCGCCGAACATGTCGGGCAGCCAATTGCGGCACTGCGCAACAAACACGAAACCAGTTTGTTGTGTTGCCGTGGCGCGCTCATGGATGTAATTCTTGCCATCTACAGACCAGGTCATCGGGCGCCAACGGTAAGGACAAGCGTAGGGGCCGGCACCGAGGTCTTTGCTCATGTCCATACTGGTACCTTCGTAGTGGTCGCGCATCATCGCCATCATGAATTGTGCATCAATTTGGTTCTTGTTGGCGGGTTTGATCCAAAGGGGCATACGGTGTTTGAGGTTGTCACCGCGTGCATAATCCTCATACTGCGCCATTTCAGCGGGGTTGCAGTGATTAAAGAATGCCCAAACGCGAGCGTCGCAGAAACGTGCACCGTCGAAAGTGATAGGGTTGTAGGTGTCGCAGAAGCTGAACTCAGCGTCTGGAGCCTGCTTCGTGTCTTTCGGGTAGAGTCCTTTCAGGCGTGCAAAAGAGATTACGTCGGCAGAATAGACCGTCTCGATATTCGGCAGGAAGATTTTGTCCAATTCTTTGTTGGTGATGGAAGTCTTGCCATCACGCAAAGGGAAAGTACTGATACGAGATTGGTTAGCATGACCGCAGATGTATCCGTCGGGAACGCGCCGCGCCACCCAAACGGCACCGTTGCTCCAGCCCTTCACCACATTGCCCTTGGCATCCAGAATCTTTTCGCCCTTGCCAATGAGGTCCATCACCCACGCTTCGTTGGGGTCAACGATGGAGAAAGATTCGCCCTCGCTCGCATAACCGTATGCGTCAAGGAGTTCCGACATCACTTTGATGGCCTCACGTGCGTTTTTTGCGCGTTGAAGCGTGATATAAATCAGAGAACCGTAGTCAATCAAGCCCTGACCGTGTTCCAATTCCTCTATGCCGCCGTAGGTTGTCTCGCCAATCGCCAACTGGAACTCGTTCATGTTACCCACAACAGAGTATGTGTGAGCTACCTGCGGAATCTGACCGAGCTTCTTGCCCGTGTCCCATTCAATAATATCCATCATCGTGCCAGCAGGATAATTCGCCGCTGGACGATAGTACAATTCACCGTAAAGCTGGTGAGAATCAGCAGCATACGTCACAAAACAAGAGCCGTCTTTGCTCGCTCCCTTCGTGACGATGAAGTTAGTGCATGCAAACGCGCCGCCCGTCGCAAACAGACAGCACAACAAGGTAATCCAAAAATTTTTCTTCATAATAGGTTTTTTATTGATACTTTTGATTTATCCATAATTATTTGGCAAAAGTACATTTTTTGGCGATATGAGAATGATATAAAGTGTATTTTTGCACCTGAAATTGATATTTTTTTGTCAAATATATTTTTTTGATTTAAAACGTGTTCATAATGAAGAAATTAGCCTCGCTTTGTGTTGCAGCCCTAATCTTGAGTCTGATGTGCTCTTGCGAAAAGGACAACTTGGGATATTATCAACCGAAAATGAAGATCGAAAAGATCTATACGGAAACCGATGGCCACTATTTGAGGGAACATTGGAAATGGAATGGAGATTTTCTGAATAAAATCAACTTTTATCGCAAAAATGGCGATGTTGAATATACACAATCCTATATTTACGACGGAAAACGGCTTTCACGCATTGAAACAGATAACCAATATACGGAATTTCTTTACGATGGCAAGGCCCTTACCACTATCAATACTTATTATCAGAATCAGCAAGTAGAGTCGTATGAATTGACATACGATCAGAAAAAGTTGTCGCATATCTCCATTGTGAAGTCGGGACATAAGGCTTACCACTCCCCGTTTTCTGTATTGAACTATTTTGTGCCCGCTCAAGAGGAAGTTGTAGATGTCTGTCTGGACGATCAAGGCGTGAAGCGCGAGAACTATAACTATTCGAAAGCTGAAGTGGATTTTGTTTGGGATGGCGACAATGTTAAGTATATGAAAATGAAGATAAATCGCCCTGACAGCATGCAGCGTTTGACGTTCACATATACGTATGACGAATCCTTGAATCCGATGATAGGCTTTTTCAATCTGCAATTGGATCATGTTATGCTCAATGACCAGCCGATGACGTTGCTTTTCAGTAAGAATAATGCCATATCAATTTATGTGACTGACGAATATGATGTCTATTCCAAAACCACTTCTTTTACGTATGGTTTTGATTGTTATAAAAAGTATCCTACCAAAGTGTATAAAACAAAAATCAGTACGACGGCAGAAGGTATAGACAGCACGCTGATTTACAGCTACCGTTATCTCAATTAATGTTTGGCTTTCAGCTGGATACGCATCGTGGTGCCTTGATCGATGACGGAAGATTTCACAAAGAGTTTCCCACGGTGGTAGTTCTGGATGATACGTCTGGCCAAGGTGAGCCCTAAGCCCCAGCCGCGTTTTTTGCTGGTGTAGCCAGGAGAGAAAATCCGACGCTGCATCTTCGGCGGAATGCCCTTTCCAGTGTCCGTCACATCGACATATACCTTGTTCTTATCTTCCGTGATGGTGATGGTGATGTCGCCCTTGCCGTCCATTGCGTCCGCGGAATTCTTGCACAGGTTTTCAATCACCCACTCGAACAGCTGTTTGTTGAGCGGCAAAACAATGGAATGATCCGGCTTTTCGAAGTGGATTTTAACCATCGAGGAGATGCGCGTTTGCAGATAACTCGTGAAATCGTTGATGATGGGCACGATGTCGGTCTCCTCTAATACGGGTACGGACCCGATTTTCGAAAACCGTTGGGCGATGGTTTCCAATCGGTGTACGTCTTTGCCTATTTCCGTTGGAATCGACTGATCCACAGGCATTTCCTTGAGTAGTTCAGTCCAAGCCATTAACGAGGAGATAGGCGTGCCTAACTGGTGCGCTGTCTCTTTCGACATGCCCACCCAAACACGGTTCTCCTCCGAACGCTTGGTCACGCTGAACAGCAAGTAGGCAACTAAGACGAAAACGAAAATGATGCCATATTGAATGTAAGGGAATAGTCTCAGTTGCTTTAGCACCGAGGATTCCTCGTAGAAGACGTAACATTTGCCGTGATCGAGCCAGTCAAGGACAATAGGATCGTTCTCCTTGCGCATCTCTTCTAATTGGGCATTCACCTTAAAAGGTGACATGATGACGGCCGAGTCGATGTTGCCGGCGGCAATCACATTGATTTGTGTGCTGTCGGTGATGATGACTGGCACAGAGGCGGAGTTGATCACGGTCTCCTCGAAGAAAGATTCCAACAGATTGTCGATCATCTCCCGGAAATCACCGTAAATGTGGGAGTTTTTGTAATAAACCATCACGTAGTCGCGGTGATAATAGGGAAGCTTTAGACTGTCGTAGTCTTGGATGGCATCCCCCAACTCGCTGATGTTGCGCATTTGTAAAATGCTGTCAGGCAGATTGATGGCGGCATCTATCGAACCTGTTCGACTTGCGATGATAGTTGGGACTGTTTTGTTGGCAGAGATGATGTCTTGATAAAAAGTGATATCTTCGTATAGCGAAGCCTCAGCGACCTTCTTCACTGCTTTTGCGAAGATGGTGGCCTGATTGCCCTCCTCGATTCGAATGGAATCGAAAAAGCGTTCCGTCTCGTTGATGATTTGGGTTTTGTAGGTGATGGCACCCGCCCATATCTCGATGCGTTGCCGCTCCTCTTGTGCGATTTTCTTGATTAATTTGTTAGAATAAATGATGATGACCGTAAAGATGGCCACCGCAGATGCGAATAGCAACCATTTCCATAATGGTTGTCGGTGATTGTTCATGATTTAGTGGGTGTCGGCGGCTTGAAGCAGCTTGTCGATGATTTGCTCGATGGTGATACCCTCAGCCTCTGCTTTGTAGTTTTTGATGATTCTGTGGCGCAGAATGTTATATGCAACCGCGCGAACATCCTCAATGTCAGGAGAATACTTGCCATTAAGTACGGCATGCGTGCGTGCACCGATTATTAGAAACTGCGATGCACGGGGCCCCGCACCCCAAGAAAGGTAGTCGTTCGCCCAAGCGTGCGCACCTGACGTGTTCGGACGGGTGAGCGTGGAGAGGTTGACGGCGTATCGATATACGTTCTCAGGAATCGGAACTTTTTGCAGCAGTTTTTGGTAGAAAATGATCTCTTCCACGGTGAGAACGCGCTGCGGCTCCACCATGTCTCCGTGAATAGTACGTTTCACAATCTCCTCTTCTTCCGCCTTGCTTGGATAGTCCAACATGATATTGAACATGAATCGGTCTTGCTGTGCTTCGGGAAGAGGGTATGTGCCTTCCTGCTCGATAGGATTTTGCGTAGCTAAGACGAAAAAAGGATTCGGCAGGCCGTAGGTGGTGCCGTTCATACTTACGGAACGTTCCTGCATGGCCTCTAACAATGCGGACTGCGTTTTCGGAGGTGTACGGTTGATCTCATCGGCCAGCACGATGTTGGCGAAAATCGGACCCTTTACAAATTTGAAGTTGCGATTGTCGTCCAAAATCTCAGCTCCCATGATGTCGGACGGCATCAAGTCGGGCGTGAACTGAATACGGTTGTAAGTCATATCAATCGCCTTCGCTATCGTTGTGATCATCAATGTTTTGGCAAGTCCTGGGACGCCAATCAACAAAGCGTGGCTGCGGCTGAACATTGCCATCAGCACGTTCTTCACCACATCGTCTTGTCCCACAATTACCTTCGCAATCTCTTGGCGAAGGGTTTTATATTTTTCAACAAAAGCTTCAATCGCTTCAATGTCCGTTTTATTTTCTAAATCCATATCTATTTCTATGAGGTTTCAGGTTTCAAGTCTTTTACGGAATCTGCCACTTTGTAACGAAAGGACAGTCTTTATATTGTTCAGCTATCTTAATATTTGTCACTTTGACTTTTTCTTTCACCCATTTTTCCAGGGCTTCGTATTTTTTCTGCTCAAGTGCGGCGTTCTTTATCATGTCGTAATCTTCCACGATGTTGGCTTTATGCTCTGCCACCCGCTCTTTGAGGTAGAGCAGTCGGTAAGCCATCACGCCATCGTCGTTCACAAAGGGCACACACTCCGAGTATTCGCCAGGAATCAGCTTGTTAAGGGTTGTGAAGGTGGCATCGTCTAATGATTGACGGTCGAAAGTGAGGGAGCTGTTATAAGGGTTCACCACCATGCCGCCGTTGAGTCGGGTGCTGCCTTCGGAGTATTTCTTGGCGGCCTCTTCGAGTGTGAGTTTTTCATCGAGGATTACTTTACGTACGCTGTCAAGGTACATGATAGCTTTGACTTGCTCGTCGGTGGAGGGCTTCGGTTGGATGAGGATATGTGCCACTCGGATTGATTCGCCGCGGCGCTCGATCAGTTGGATGATATGGTAGCCGGCTTGCGTCTTCACTATTTGCGACACTTCCCCGGATTTCAGATTGAAGGCGGCTGCCTCGAATTCAGGGTAGAGGGTGCCGCGCTCCACGAAGCCGAGGTCGCCGCCTTTGGATGCGCTGCCGGGATCGTCTGAGTAGAGACGTGCCAGACCGCTGATTTTCTCGCCGCGCAAAATGCGCTCACGGTAGCTGGTTAGTCGCTCTTTCACCTCTTCAACCTCCTCTTCGCTCACGGGCGGGATCTTCACGATTTCACCAAATTGGTATGTGGTGCTCACCAACGGCATGCTGTCGGGGCTGATCTTCGATGCGAACTGGTTCACTTCCGATGGGGTGATGGTGATACTGCCCGTGACGCTGGACTGCACTTGTTCGACCTGTGCCTGTTCGAACATCATTTCTCGCATCTCTTTCTTGATTTCCGTCATCGATTTGTTGAAATAGTTTTCGATGTATTTCACATCGCCGCCAGTCTGCTGCAGGAAATATTGGATGCGGGAGTTCAGCCGATAATCCACCTCTTCATCGGAAATTTCGATGCTGTCCAACTCCGCCTGATGCACCATCAGTTTGGTGTAAACCAGATTTTCCAGAATGGTACAGTAGATTTCGTCAGGATTTTCCACCGTCTTATACTGCGCCGTGTAGTCGTTGAAATGTTTTTCCAGGTCGGAGCGCATGATAATCGATTTTCCGATCACGGCCACGATGCCGTCAATCATAGTCCCACCTCCCTGCGCGTATGCGCAGAGAATGCTGGTGATCAGTAACATGCTCAATATCAATTTTCTCATTCTGTCCTTTTTTTGTAGCACACTAAAAAGATGGCGAAAATACAAAAAAAAGAAGACCGACGCCTTCTTTTTCGATTTTATAATCCGAATGCTTTTGGATTATTTTCTGCCCAGACTTTCATCAGACACGGTGAGTTTCTTTCTGCCTTTTGCTCTGCGTGCGGCCAGTACTCTGCGACCGTTGGCCGTTGACATTCTCTCTCTGAACCCGTGTTTGTGTCTGCGTCTCGTGTTAGAGGGTTGATACGTTCTTTTCATATTATTAATAAATTACAGATTTTATTCCTATCTTTTTTTGGGCTGCAAAAATACACTTTTTTTCTTTTCAACAACACCCTATTGAAAAAATATTTTAGTAATGCAGTAGAGGAGTATGTCTATGATCGTCAGGTTTGAGGATGAAATCAGTCAAGCGTCTGATATTCATCGTGTTACAAATTATACCAAAAATTAGCGAAAAAAAGATATCAATTAGAAATTGTATATATAATATTAATGTACATTTTACAAAAACCTATATTTTAGTTTTGAATAATTCATAACTATCTTAATATCAATCAATTAAAAGTCGTTGTAAATTATAAAAAACAATAAATCAGATAATTATACAAAAATTACACTTTAAATTCGCGGTTTCTAAGAGGTCAAAATTCGATTTAGGCGCAAGATCTCCGAAAATTTGCGAAATCTTCCGGTCAAAAAGGGTAAAAAAAGCCAAAAAAAGGCAAAATAATAACGTTTTGGAGCGACAAATAGCAGAAAAATACATTTTTAACTTACTGAATATCAAACAGTTAACATAAAAATGAAGAAAAAGTTTAAAAAAGTGAGTTGCATGTGATGCGTGTAATGGAAAAATACTATTTTTGCAATCCCAAACGACGACGATATGAGGGGGACGGAAAGAGGGGTTGTCAACAGGGGAATGTTCATTGAAAGAATGAAGGAATGTAGCAAATACTCAAGAGAAAGGAATTTGAGATTCGCAAGCGACGAGGCCAGGACAGACAACATAAAAAAGAGATTAATTATTATGGAGAGTTCGATCCTGGCTCAGGATGAACGCTGGCGGCAGGCTTAATACATGCAAGTCGAACGGTAAGGCCCGAAGTAGCAATACGGAGGGTACACGAGTGGCGCACGGGTGCGTAACGCGTATGCAACCTGCCCCGCACCGGGACAAAACAGCTGGAAACGGCTGCTAATATCCCATAGTCACACGAGGGGGCATCCCTTTGTGTGTAAAGATTCATTGGTGCGGGATGGGCATGCGTATTATTAGGTAGTTGGCGGGGTAACGGCCCACCAAGCCGACGATGATTAGGGGTCCTGAGAGGGTTAACCCCCACACTGGAACTGAGACACGGTCCAGACTCCTACGGGAG
>Ga0310694_10001754_pt1 | contig 23838 bp, 17 predicted proteins | sample 174DNAGHGhighgp2_FD_203884 | JGI IMG/M metagenome (GOLD analysis project Ga0310694, IMG submission 203884) | Sheep rumen microbial communities from Palmerston North, Manawatu-Wanganui, New Zealand - 1742 DNA GHGhigh gp2 (v2) (version 2) | ecosystem: Host-associated > Mammals > Digestive system... | reverse complement strand
GTGATTGAAGCGTAACAACGCACGCACTTCCTCCCAACGGGTGGCAATCCACTCTTTGTCGTTCGCATCTACACCGTCAGCATTGAAGAAACGAGAAGGAGTGTCCATCTGTTGAAGTGCTTGCTTGACCATCGTCGTTTTGCCCACTTGACGCGGACCTGCAACTACTTGAATTGTTCGCCTCGGCTCTTGCATCCTGGCAATAAAATCATGACATTGTGAACGTACTATCATAGCTGTTTTCTTATCCTTTCGGCATAATTACTTTAAAAACCGCTGCAAAGATACAAAAAATCTCCGATTCTTGCAAGAAAAATCTGCGATTCTTTACAAAAAAATCTTCAATTTGTAATATTTTCCATAAAATAGCGGCATTTTATCCAAAAGATTTGTCCAATGTTGCTCCGAATAAGCCGGAACCAACTATAAGGTAATCGTATTTCTTAATCATGGAATGTTTTTATTCAGGTTGTACTTCTAACTTCGGACGATTCAAATAATGTAAGACTACAGCCGTTCCAAATGAATCACTTGGAAATTGATCTACATATTGCTGAATGGAATCGTTATAAAAATACTCAAAATCTTTCCCTTGATACAAGTCATACATCAATTTTCGCGTAAAATGGAGCACATAATCTGTATTAGCAACCCATTTGGCAGCATGTTCAATATCTACTTCCATCGGTCCAACCCCATAGCCAATTTCAGCCATACATGAAGGATATAGATTTGCAGTGTAGTACAAATAGCATATGCCACCATGAGGAATGAAGACTGTTTCTCCCTCCTGCACAATTTCTGCGACACGTTTTCCCATCTTCCATTGATTTTCATAATTCTGTTTGCCGTTGTGCAGATAAATCTTCCAAACACGATTGTGGTACGCAGAATAACATCCAAGAACAGCTGTCCAACCAATTACGATATATGCTATGAGACGCATATATTTGTTTAAATCCAATGCGCAGACGATAGGAATAAGCAAAAGTGCAAATGGAATCATGTACTGATAATAATGATGTCCTCCATGGACAAAGAAAAATTGTAACAGAAATCCACCTATTCCGAAGAAGCACATCAATGCTTCACGCCATTTGTCCTGTTTGAATATCATTGGTAAGCATAATATACCTACGTAAACAAATGGAACAATTCTATTCATGAAGCCAATTAAATTTCCCCATAGACGAGCAATCTTAGAAGCAAAGGTCGTTTCTCTGCCCCAATAAGCATCCATAACATCAGTTCCATAGCCATTAAATAGTATAGATTGGAAGATGTCTGTTCCCCAACAAGCTAAACAAATTAGTAATGGCAAACAGTAACCTAAAATATAGTATCCCGCTTGCTTCCATCTGTTGCTATTAGTGGATGTTAGTATCAGCCACAAAACAAGTAATAGGAAACCTGCGCCAAATTGCTTGGTGAGGAATGAACAACATGCTAATGCTCCGACTAATATCTGCCATGCAGGATGGTTATCTTTCCATTTTAAGAATAGGCTTATAGATAGTAGCCCAAAAAATACACTCGGAATTTCAAAAAGTATTTCATTGCCTTGTGGCCAATGCATCACAATAAAGAAAAGCCATGCTACAAAAGCAGAAATATATTTGCTTGCACCCCATTGACGCGAGATATAATACAAACAAGACGCACAGCCTATTGCATATAGCCAATGAACTCCTAAATAAAAAGGATAGCAACCATAGGGCACATGGAACAACCATTTGAGCACCACGTTGATATAGAACCAAAGAGGCGAATAATTCAGGTGCATTGTTTTGTATGGAATGTATCCTTCCGCAATACGTTCCATCTCCACAAGAATAATTGCAGAATCAACATCCATGCTGTTGAAGAATGATCCAACGATGAGCACTAACACAGATAGCACTCCTAATACGCCAAGTGTCCATTTGACAAACTTGTTTTCGAAAAATTCTTTCATCGTAAATTTTTATTGATGGTTCTGAAATCTGTTAATGCTTTGATGCCGATCTTGAAGATGCGGCGTATGTTGATGGAATTGACACCACCTTGGCGGGGACGGAAGGTAATCGGATACCAACCGATGTTATAATGCCAGCGGACAGCTATCGCGCTGACGGCTACGTTTGCCAAGTTGTAGTCCTGTGGGATTACATTCAGGATGGGGATGAGTTTATCGACCTTTAACAAACGGAACGGTGTGTTGGCATCTTTCACCCATACATGGAACATCAGCCATACTACCAAACGCAGAGTTTTGGTGACAAAGACGCGGCTTGCGCCATCCTGTCTGCCACCACGCGTTCCTATTTGGAAATCGTAGTTGTGGCGGTTGTTCCACATCTGCCAGAACTCTTCCGGTAAGGTCTGTCCGTCACTATCGGTCTGGAAGATATAATCCGCTTTGTTGTTGATGGCATAATGATAAAGGTAAAGCACCGTGGAGCCGTGACCGGAGTTTTCCTTGTCAAGCGGCTTGAGAAGCGGGTACTTGGATTGCAGGCTTTGCATGATGGCAAACGTCTTGTCCTTGCTGCCGTCATTGGCGATGACCAGATGTGCCTTGTTGCCTTCAGCGTTAATCTGCTCGCAGATTGGATGCCACTGAGCGATTACTTCTTCGATGTTGGTTTCCTCGTTATAGGCAGGAAGCACGAAATAAATTGTGTCCATATTAAGTTGAAAGTTAAAAGTTTATTTGCGAAAAGTAATAAACTTATTCAATACAAACTGAATTAGAGCTACAACAACGATAGAGATGAGTTTGCAGAGAAACTCATTCATGCCGCCGAGTGTAACCATCAGATAGAGCATTAACTCGCTGATACCTAAGCCGGTTAAGCCAACCGCATAGAAAGACAAGAAACGTTGCATCGTCTTGTCTTTTACCTTGAAGTTGAAGGAGCGGTTGAGAATAAAGGACATGAAGATGCCCACATGAATACTGATGATATTCGCCCAAAGGTAAGGCATAATATCAAAGTAACACAGCGCAGTATATACGCCGAAGTCAAGCGCGGCACAAAAGCCGCCGATGATCCCATACAAGATGAGATTGCGAAATCGAAAATAGAGTTCTTTAACCATCAAAAACGCGGATTCCTTTAGTTGCTTATCCGCTGTTGAGGTCCTGAGAAAACCGTGTAACCGAATAAGCAATGCAGAAACCCACGTCGTGTATATACATAACCACACACGTACCACATAGTACGTGCGAGTGTATAGACACCCATGGGCATCTACCACTGCCTTGTTTTCGAGTTACTAATTGAAGTTTCTCAGGTTTCAACAGTCAAAAACAAGCGTTAGTAAACGCCATTAAATATGTATGCAATCCCACCCATAGAATGTACGCATACATCCCAACGTGAGTTTGCGGCTGCAAAGGTACGAAAAAATTTTGATATTGACAAATTTTAGAGACAGAAAGTGATGAGAAAATGAAAATTGAAAAAGAAATCACCTAAAACTCTTACTTTGATGGTTGCGAGGTAAGGTTTTTGAACTAAAAAAAATTGCATTGACACTTTTTACCTTACTCAGTGCCTGTCTAATCCTTAGCGTCACCTAAGCATGAAAGTACGGATATGGTCTAGGATTACCAGGTAATTACTCCGTATTTGGTCCGTATTTAGTCTGTAAATCGCGCATAAAAATTTACGGGCTACAATACATTTTGCAATAAAAAATTTCGGGGTCAGCATGATTTTTTGCTCAAAAAATTTGCGGGGTACAAAAATTTTTAGTAACTTTGCACCGGATTTCAATAAGAAAGTTTATGGAACGAGTTTTTAAACGGAAAATCTACCAGAAGTTACTTGAATGGAAAGAGACAGAGAACGGACGCACAGCCATCTTGGTGGAAGGCGCACGTCGTGTCGGAAAGTCCACCATCGTTGAGCAATTTGCAAAACAGGAGTATGATTCGTACATCCTCATTGATTTTAACAAAGCTAAAAAAGAAATAATAGCTTTGTGGGATGATTTGATGGATATAAATGCTATTTTCCTAAAACTCCAGCAGAGTTACGGAGTTACATTATATCCCCGCAAGTCTGTAATCATCTTTGATGAAGTACAGAAATGTCCTATGGCGCGCCAAGCTATTAAGTATTTGGTTCAAGACGGTCGTTATGACTACATTGAAACAGGCTCGCTTATCAGCATTCGTAAGAACACAAAAGACATCACCATTCCAAGCGAAGAGGATAGTATCACTATGTTCCCGATGGACTATGAAGAGTTCCGTTGGGCACTTGGAGATACAGCTACTATCCCTTTATTGAAACAACAACTGGAAGCCCGTATGTCAGTCGGGGACGCTTTGACACGAACGAAGATGCGCGAATTACGCTTGTACATGCTTGTTGGAGGAATGCCACAGGCAGTAAACACTTATTTAGACACGAATAATCTTCAGGCTGTGGACAAAACGAAAAGAGGTATTATCAAACTCTACCTTGCTGATTTCAAAAAGATTGATTCGACCGGCAAAGCAGAGCGTTTATTCAAGAACATCCCGGCACAATTAAGCAATAACATCTCACGATATCAGCCTTATCCAGTTATTGGACAGCAGACGGAGTCGAAGATGGCGGAATTGTTGCAAGCCTTGGAGGAAAGCAAAACAACTCTCTTCTGCTATCATTGTACAGACCCTAATATAGGAATGTCTCTTAACAAAGATACGAGTCGATATAAGATCTTCATGGCAGATACAGGCTTATTCGTAACACTTTGTTTCTGGGACAAAGACTATACCGAAAATATCATATATGACAAACTATTGAGTGACAAATTAGAAGCAAACCTTGGTTATATTTATGAGAATCTAATTGCTCAAATGCTGGCGTCGTCGGGGAATGAGTTATTCTATTTCACATTTCCAAAAGATGAGAAACACAACTACGAGGTGGATTTCTTGCTATCCCGTGGGAATAAGATTTGTCCGATCGAAGTCAAGTCTTCCGGTTACAAAACGCACGCCTCTTTGGATGCATTCTGCGAGAAGTACTCATCGCGTATCAATAATCGCTATTTGGTTTATACCAAAGATTTGCGCAAAGACGGAGAGACACTCCTTGTGCCGGTTTACATGGCTGGTTTGCTCTGAAATACGTTAAAATTTAAACAGATAATTTATATTTGCATATAATGAACGAGACGAATCCACATATAGATGCACGGAATGAGTCGATGGCTTATTACTTGGCGGAGGAGTTTGCTATGCATACCAACCGGCCGTTGTTTATCACGGGGAAAGCGGGAACGGGAAAGACGACTTTTCTGAGGAAACTAAGGGAACAGACGCCGAAGAATATGGCGGTTGTCGCACCGACCGGTGTGGCGGCTATCAATGCCGGCGGAATGACTATTCATTCGTTCTTTCAATTGCCCGTTCGGACACTTATTCCGACGCCACAGTCGTACAAGCAACTGTTTGCAGAACAGCGGCTTACGCAACGCAAGAGGAACCTGATTTACCATTTGGAGATGCTGGTGATTGACGAGATCAGTATGGTTCGGGCGGATGTGCTGGATGCGATAGATCAGGTGTTGCGGCGGTACAAATACCGCAAGGATCAGCCTTTCGGAGGCGTGCAGTTGGTGATGATCGGCGACCTGTTTCAGTTGTCTCCGGTGGTGACGAGGGGCGATGACGAGGAGGCGATGCGGAAGTATTACGAAGGACCGTATTTCTTTCAGGCGAAGGTGATGCAGGAGTTGCAACCGGTTTACGTGGAGCTGGATCATGTGTTCCGCCAACAGGACCAGACGTTCGTGCAACTGCTGAACGAAGTGCGTGAGAATCAACTGACTGCGCAAGGTCGTGCGCTGCTTAACGGGCGGTATAACCCGCGGTTTCGAAATACGGACGAGGACTTCCATATCACCCTCACGACCCATAACCGCCTTGCGGACGAACTGAACGAACGCGAGTTAGCCAAACTGCCGGACGCGCCGCATGTTTTTACGGCGGAGATCAAGAAAGATTTTCCGGTCAATATCTACCCGACCGAAGAGACCTTATACTTAAAAACAGGCGCGCGCGTGATGTTCGTGCGTAACGACGACCAGAAACCGCGGCGGTTTTATAACGGCAAGATCGGCTTGATCACCGAGATCGACAGCGAAAAAATCATTGTGCGTTGCGAGGACGGCGACATCGAAGTGACGCGCATGGTGTGGGAGAATATCCGCTACAAAGAGGACGAGAAAACGGGCAAGATCGAAGAGGAGATCTTAGGCACATTCACCCAGTACCCGCTGCGGCTCGCGTGGGCGGTGACGATTCACAAGAGTCAGGGTCTGACGTTCGACAAGGTGATCATCGACGCGGCGCGCGCTTTTGCGGCTGGGCAGGTCTATGTGGCGCTTTCGCGTTGCCGAACGCTAGAAGGGATTGTGCTGTCTTCGAAGCTTGATTATGTTGAACTGGACAATGATCCTTCCGTGCTGCGTTATACGGATAATCAGCCGCCTGTGGAGACGATTCAGCAGGCACTTCCGACAGCGCGCAAGGAATATGAGATTCAGCTGTTTAGTGCGCTTTTTGATTTCCATCGGACGCTTTCGTTGGTTGATCAGATGCGCAAGATGGTAGTCTCCAAAGTGTCGTTCAATGAAGAAAGTTTGCCGTTTCTTGACGACCTACAACCTATTTTTGTCGAATGGCAGAGCATCGCCGATAAGTTCCGGCCGCAACTGACCAAACTGTTGCTGAACGGCGATAAGAGTTTGCTGCGTGAGCGTTTGCATGCTGCTTGCGGGTACTTCGTGCCGTTGATGCAGCCCGTGGCACAAAAGATAGCCGATCATCCCTGTCGTTGTAAGAACCAAGCGGACGCCAAGGATTTTGAACCGCTGCTGAGCGACTTGTTCTTAGTGCTGCACGAGAAGATCCATCTGATGCAAGCGTTGATTAAGACGGATGAGCCTTCTTCGGAATCGCTGCTACAGGCACGCAATTCATTCGTTGCACCGATGGAAGATCTTCAGCCGATCATCGGAAACAAGAAAAAAGCAAAAACCCCCTCCAACTTCCCCTCAAGGGGAGAGAAGAAGCCCGCAGAAAAGGACTTAGACGACATGGCGGTGGAGGGGATGATTCATGACATGTTGGAGGAAGGAAAGCCTTCGTCTTATCTCTTGGATTTCATCAAAATGATGCGTCAAAAGCGTGCTAAGGATGTGTCCGAGACTTCGCAAGCCGGCGCACGGTGGATGGCGGAGGACGATATGCGTCTTCGCGAACTGTTCCAAGAAGGCACACCTATCGCTCAGTTAGCCAAAGAGTTTGGTCGCACGTATGGCGCTATCCGGTCGCGTTTGAAGAAATTAGGCTTGATTGAATAATACTTAATTATTCATGTTGATGTTGCCAAAGAGGCTACGAGATCTTCGTCGGCAGGAAGCCAACGGACGGAATGGAGGGCAGAAGGAGCGAGCCATTTGGCGGCCTCGTGTTCCAGGAGCGTGAAGCCTTGTTCCATAGTACCTTGTCCTTCGTCCCTTTGTATTTTTAGGTGGCATTTAAAACAATGCATCGTCAGATGGAAAGCAGGGTAGTCGTAGTCGATGGTTCGGAGGAGTTCTCCGACTTCGATGTTGGCGTCTAATTCCTCGCGGATTTCACGGCGCAAAGCTTGTTGGGGCGTTTCGCCTGGTTCGATCTTACCGCCGGGGAACTCCCACCAATCTTTCCATTCGCCGTAACCTCGTTGCGTAGCAAAAATGCGTCCTTGATTGTCAAAAAGGACGGCAGCTACCACTTCAATGGTTTTTGTTGTATTCATGCTAGTCGGCTCTGAACGACCTGAGCGACCATTTTGCCGTCGGCATTGGGCAACGCGGCTTTGACGGCCTTGACGAAGAGCCCCATGTTCTTCTTCTCGGGCTCCCATCCATTAGCCTCTTTGGCTTGCTGGAAAGCGCGAACGATATCTTCTTCGGATGCCGCTTTGGGCAGGAAAGTCTCCAAGACGTTGATCTGAGCTTGTTCGGCGTCAGCTAACTCTTTGCGTCCGGCAGCGATGTATTGCTCAACGGACTCCTGACGCTGCTTGACCATCTTTTTGATAATCTGAATCTCATCTGCTTCCGTCAGTTCTTTTCCTGCATTCTCCTTACTGGTTTGCCAGTTCAGGAAAGCACTTTTGATGGCGCGCAAGGATTCTGTGCGCACCGTGTCATGGTTTTTCATTGCCTCCATGATCAAGGCATTGATTTGATCTTTCATGTCTTTAACAGTATTTTATAATTGTTTTTTCTATCTGAACTTTCGTACGAAATCTTTGACCAATATTCTTACGAATTTAACGTCTGTTTTACCTGACAGGACCGACGGTCAGCCGACAGTCGGCCGACGGTAGAGCAGTATGTGCCAACTCTGTCTCTTTACTGATTTGGCACTCCCGCGAACGACAAATCGAGTGCAAAGGTACTATAAATATTTTAAATGTGCAACATAAAAATAAAAAAAATTTGCGTATATCATATTTTTTTCGTACCTTTGCCGCCGAAATTGTATGACAGAAAGGTGAACTACTTACCAAAATCTCCTCCGGTAAGGCGGATTTAGCAGACAAAACGTTGAAAAACAAATGAATATTCGTAACTGTCTTTTCATATTACTGTTACTTGGGTGTGCTGGAATAACGGCGCAAGTGCAACCGCGTGACAGCGAAGAAAGGGCGATACGACAGATGTGTACCGACATAGCGATGCGTTATTCGGATGCGACCTTACAGGATGTTTATAAGACCTGTTATCAGGATTTTTTCGGCGCTGAGCACTTAATGCGCGATACGGTTGCGGCAAGAAATTATCTCCACTATGAATTGGAACAAATGGCAAAGGAACCCATAGCAAACGGCATGCCTTTCTTCGAACCGACAGGGTTCAGGCATCGCTATGTACGCGTCAATTTGAGGGAAGTAACTGAGAAAAGAATGACGGAGGACGAACTTTTACATCTGTTCATTGAGGCTGCCGGAGATGAAAGAATACAATCGTTGAAGAGTGAAACAACGAACGGTTGGGCGGAAGAATGGCGGCACATAGAGCGCATCGCGCTCCTTGTTCACCCCGCTTGGGGCAATGAAGCATTACAAAAAGTATTGCGCGAGGCGGCGGAGGCGAAGCAGGCAGTGCATCACAGCGAGCCGTTCCGATCTACTTACAGACCACACTATAGAATTATTAAAAATCAATTAAAATCAAAATGAGAAAGTTATTATTTGCGGCCGTAGCGTTTGTATTGTTCGCTGGCTGCTGCAACAAAGGAGAGCAGATGTTAGCCGCTCTGGAAGAGCAAGGTATAGGTATGCAGATTTACAACCAGGGTGAGACGAGCAGTTATTCTGCTCCCGGTGTCGAGGATTTACTATACCTGACTGCCAATGAACCGGAACGGTTGGAGGGCGCCGTCGTGGCAGATAAACGCGTAGGAAAAGCGGCAGCATCGCTCTTGATAATAGGTAAGGTGAAAACCGTCTATACGCAGCTGGTGAGTACTCCGGCGCGGCAGATGTTGGAGCAAGCAGGAATACGTATTCATGCCAAAGAGGAGATCCCTCTTATGGTTAACCGTGAGGGAACGGGACTTTGCCCGATGGAATCCAAACTGCTGAATGCCAAAACGGCTGAAGAATGTGTCACTATACTCCGGGGAGGTCAGGCTATCGGAAGGCAAATGCTGAATATGCTCAACGAACAGGGCTTAAGTTTGTTGGTTTATAGCCACGGCACGTTGACCACACATGATAATCGCGGAGTGCAAGATTTGGTTCAACTGATATCGGACCACCCGGAACGGTTGGAAGGGGCTATCGTGGCGGACAAAGTGATAGGCAAAGCCGCTGCGGCACTCATGGCTACCGGAGGAGTAAAAGAAGTGCATACCAATGTCATCTGCAAGGCAGGGAAAGAACTCTTGGAGGGGAATGGCATTTTGGTGTTTGCTACCGAAGAAGTGCCGCAGATTTTGAATAGAGACCGGACTACTCAATGCCCGATTGACTCTCGCCTGAACGGAGTGGAGAGTATTGAAGAATGCGTAGAAATACTGCGAACTATGCCGGCAAGACCATGACTATAGTCAAAAGTGTAAAAGATTATGAAAGCGAACAATAATCATCTGTTACGAATTATCCGCATCGTTCTCGCAACATTCTTTTTCGTTGCGGTAACGCTTCTTTTCCTTGGAGCATGGGGAGTCAACCTCTGGTTCGGATGGGTAGCTAAAGTGCAGTTCCTGCCGGCATTAATGGCATTGGATTTCGGCATTCTTGTGGTTCTTATCATCTTGACACTTCTTTTCGGAAGACTCTATTGTAGTGTCATTTGTCCGCTGGGCGTGATGCAGGATATCTTCGGCTGGTTAGGCAGGAAGAGCAAAAAGAACCGTTACAGTTATTCTCCGGAGAAGCGTGTCTTACGCTATACGATATTGGGTGTGTTCGTTGTGTGTCTGATTGTCGGTTTTGCTCCTGTTACGACGCTCTTAGCCCCTTATTCGGCCTATGGACGTATTGTCAATTCGTTGTTTCGACCGCTATATGATTTGTTGAACAATCTGATAGCGTCTATAGAGAGCAATTATGATAGTTACCTGTTCTCTGAGGCAGAAATATGGATGCGCAGCGTGACAACATTTGTCATCGCCTTGCTGACATTAATCATTCCCGGTGTTCTTGCTTGGCGGCACGGACGCACTTACTGCAATACCATCTGCCCCGTAGGCACGATTCTATCATTCTTCGCCCGTTTCTCATTGCTGCGTGTGCAAGTGGACGAGAGCAAATGCAACAAGTGCTCGCTATGCGAGAAGAACTGCAAAGCAGCGGCGATAGATTCCAAAAACGGCAAGGTGGACTATTCCCGTTGTGTTGTGTGTGGCGATTGCCTGACAAAATGTAAGCACGGTGCGCTGTCATATAAACCGTTAATCCATTCCGCAGAAAAAGCAAAGAGTACTCATTCGGAAGAACCGGTTTCTCAGGAAAGAAGGGCTGTGCTGACAGGAGCTGCAATGCTAATAGGAACAGCGGCGATGGCACAAGCGAAAATCAAAGTGGATGGAGGATTGGCTGCGCTGGAAGACAAACAAACTCCACGTCGCCAAACACCTATCGTGCCTCCCGGAGCACTCTCCGCGCGCCATATGCAACGTCATTGCACGGCATGCCAATTGTGCGTGAGTGCCTGCCCGAACAATGTGCTGCGGCCTTCATCCGATCCCTTGCGATTCATGCAACCGGAGATGTCCTTCGAGCGCGGTTACTGCCGGCCCGAGTGTACGCACTGTTCGCAGGTATGTCCGACGGCGGCAATAAAACCGATTCGTCCTGAAGACAAACCTCTTATTCATGTCGGGCATGCCGTTTGGATAGCGGACAATTGTATTCCTGTCAGGAACGGTGACACGTGTGGCGCTTGCGCACGTCATTGCCCGGTGGAGGCTATTCAAATGGTGGAATATACAACGCGGGAAGGGCGGATGGTTCTCGTTCCGGCTGTTGACAGCGAACGCTGTATAGGTTGCGGCAAATGTGAATTCTTATGCCCTGCCAGACCGTTCAGCGCTATCTATGTGGAAGGAAACGAGGCTCACCATATAGAATAATAAAGTCAGTATGCAAAGTGTCTCATGTTGAGAATGAAACGATTATGGACAGAAGGGAATTTTTTAAACATACAGCAGCCGCAGTAGCAGGTACATCGGTATTGCTGACTGCCTGCAAAAAAGGCTCCATGCACTCTGTCGAGCAAGGGGAGGAAGGAGCAGATAGCAACATGACTACTCGTGTCAATCCAAATACGGGAGACGTCGTGTCATTGCTCGGATTCGGTATGATGCGTCTTCCTGTTGTGGCTGGAGGAACGGCGCGTGAGAATCCGGATTCGCAGATAGACCAGGAAGCGGTGAACGCGCTGGTGGACTATGCGCTCGCGCATGGAGTCAATTATTTTGACACGTCTCCCGTGTATTGTCAGGGCGAGTCTGAACAATCAACCGGCATCGCACTCTCACGCCATCCGCGCAAGAACTATTTCATAGCTACGAAACTGTCGAATTTTTCTCCGGATATATGGTCGCGAGAGGAATCAATTGCAATGTTCGAGCGTTCGCTGGACTACCTGAAAACGGATTATGTCGATTATCTGCTGTTACATTCAATTGGCGGTTCGTCCGCAGGTAAGGATGCGATGCAGACGTTCTACGGTCGCTATATGGATAATGGTATTCTTGACTGGCTCGTGGAGCAAAAAGCGAAAGGCCGTATTCGGAATCTCGGCTTCTCGTATCACGGTGACGTCCGGATATTCGACATGCTGCTACGATGGCATGACGAAGGAAAATACCATTGGGACTTCGTCCAGATAGAACTCAATTATGTCGATTGGAACTATGCCGACGAAATCAATCCGCGCAATACGGACGCTTCGTATCTATATGCCGAAATAGCTAAAAGGGGTATCCCCGGAGTGGTTATGGAGCCTCTGTTAGGTGGCCGTCTGGCGAAACAACCGGCTCCTATTGTGCAAGAGATGAAAAAAGCGGATATAAACGCTACTCCGGCTTCATGGGCTATCCGCTATGCAGGAACGCCTAAAGGTATTCTCTCTGTATTGAGCGGCATGACATATATGGAGCACCTAAAAGAAAACTGCATCACCTGCTCCCCTCTGCGACCGATAACACAAGAGGAAGATGCAATGCTTATGCGGCTCGCAAAAGAGATATGCGACCTGAAAGCGGTTCCCTGTACGGCTTGTAACTATTGCATGCCGTGCCCCTACGGATTGAACATCCCCGTTATATTCGGCTATTTCAATAATTGTCTCACGGAAAATGTGTCTTCGCGTCGATGGCTTGTAGGGTACAACCGAAAGATAGAGCGAATTCGTCAGGCAGACCACTGTATCGGCTGCAACCATTGTATTGTACACTGCCCGCAAAACATAGATATCCCTGCCGAAATGCAGCGTGTGGACCGCTTTGCGGAGCAAATCAAAATGTCGCTGTAAAACTCACAAGACAAATCATTTAAAATTCTATAGATATATGTTAGGAACTTGGGAAATTATTCTTATCGTACTCGTCGTTCTGCTGCTTTTCGGAGGCAAGAAAATCCCCGAATTGATGCACGGAATGGGTAAAGGTGTCCGTTCGTTCAAGGATGGCATGAACGGCGCGGAGGATCCAAAGACTGAAAGTCAGAAAACGCAATCCGGAACTCAAAAGTCCGAAGATGCCTGAGCCTTCATTCTGGGACCATTTGGACGAACTGCGTAGCGTGTTGTTCAAATCGCTCGGAGCGTGGCTGGCTGCTTCCGTAGCGGCATTCCTTCTGAAGGATCAACTTTTCTCTATCCTCCTCAAGCCGCTCGGAGAAGGCAGAAAACTTATCAATATTGATGTCACAGCGCAGTTCTTTACGCATGTGCAAGTGTCTTTGTGCATCGGTTTTGTCGTGGCGCTTCCTTTGATTGTCTGGTGGTTGTACGGCTTCGTCGCTCCTGCTTTGTATTCTAATGAGAAACGATATTCGGTCGTATTTGTGATATGCTCGATGTTCCTTTTTGCGGCAGGAGTGGCGCTTAATTACTTTCTTATTTTTCCTCTTTCATTCAGTTTCTTGGGATCCTACCAAGTGAGCGACTTGGTGGTTAACCAAATCAGTCTCGGCTCGTACATGTCTCTTCTGTTAGTCCTGTCCATTATGATGGGATTGCTGTTTGAGGTTCCTGTCATTACGTGGCTTTTGTCCAAACTCGGGGTGCTCAAACGCAGACATCTGAAACGATATCGGAGACATGTTTTTGTTGGTATTCTGGTTCTGGCGGCCGTCATTACCCCAACAGGCGATCCCTTCACACTCATGCTGGTAACATTACCTGTTTACGGGCTATATGAGTTGAGTATTCTTATTATCCGTGAGAACGGAGATTGAAATCTGCATTTGTTCTATCGCTTTAAATGTCTGATATTTCACGCAATAAGGCTTGAAATGTCCAATTAGTTGTGTTATTTTGTAATGTTTACTTTGCAAAAAAAAGAAAAATGAACGATTTTTCGCTTAAATGCTATTAAAATGTTGCGTATATGAAAAAAAAGCAGTACTTTTGCACAAAATTCCCAAAAAGACGGAATTATTTATGTATAACAAACAGTTTAAGGTATGAAGAAATTTTTACTTGTATTGTCCGTTTGTATGATTACATTCGGGCAGGTTTTGGCTCAAAGCCAAACTATTTCAGGTACCGTTCTGAATGCCGGAGATAACCAGCCTGTTATCGGCGCGTCCGTACAGGTGAAGGGCACTTCGAAAGGAACCATTACCGATGTAGACGGTAAGTTCTCTATTGAAGCGGAGCCGGAGGCTATCCTTGTGGTTTCGTTTATCGGCATGACTACCCAGGAGGTAGCTGCTAAGAACGGTGTAGTTATTAATCTGTCGGAAGACACCAAGCAACTGGACGAAGTCATGGTTGTTGCCTTCGGTACCGCGACGAAGAAGTCGTTTACCGGTGCGGCATCAGTTGTGAAAGCTGACGAGATTACAAAACGTCAGGCGAGCAACGTAACCGATGCTCTTGCTGGACAAGTAGCCGGTGTTCAGGGTCTGAGCACCAGTGGTCAGCCGGGTACAACGAGTACTATCCGTATCCGTGGTATCGGTTCCATGTCTTCCAGTAGTGCTCCGCTGTATGTCATCGACGGTATCCCCGCGAACGACGATGCAGTGAGCACGTTGAGTAACAGCGATATCGAGTCTGTTACCGTCCTGAAGGATGCTGCTTCCAACGCATTGTACGGTGCACGTGGCGCGAATGGTGTAATCCTTATTACTACCAAGCGCGGAAACACGCGCGACGCGCAAATCAAAATCGACGCTAAGTGGGGTGTTAACCAGCGCGGTGTTCCCTCGTACAACGTGATGACCGATCCGGCTATGTACTATGAGACCTTCTATCAGGCTCTGTACAACCAGTATGGTGATCATGACAAAGCAAACGATTGCTTGTTGAATGCGAAGAATGGCGGTCTTGGCTATCAAGTTTATACGGTTCCCGACGGCGAGCGTCTGATCGGAACAAACGGCAAGCTGAACCCGAATGCTACGCTTGGTAATGTGATAACCTATAGAGGACAGAAGTACACGTTGCTTCCTGACAGTTGGTTTGATGAGCTGTTCAAATCGAACAACCTCCGCCAGGAGTACAACCTCAGCGTTAGCGGTTCGACCGACAAACTGACTTATTATGCTTCGGGTAGCTTCCTGGATGATTCGGGTATCATTGAAAACTCCGGTTTCCGCCGTGCTACGGGTCGTGTTAATGTAGATTATCAGGCTAAGAAATGGCTGAAGATCGGTACCAACATGGGCTATAGCCACGCTGACATGAAATATCCTGCAGAGGACGAGTATGGCAGTTATTCCAGCGGTAACATCTTCTATTTGGCCAACAACATGGCTCCTATCTATCCGCTTTACATCCGTGACGGTGAGGGTAAGATCATGATTGACGACAACGGCTACACAATGTATGATTATGGTGATGCTACCATTAACGGACAGACACGTTCGTTCATGAACCAATCCAACCCGGCAAGTGCTATCGCGCTTGACAAGTCTTTGTATAAGAAAGACATCTTCACCGGCAAATGGTTCTTGCAGATTGAGCCGGTTAAGGGATTGAAATTCAATGCGAACCTCGGTGTTCACTATGATGGTGTACGCTATCAGATGACCGCTAACCCGTTCTATGGACAGTATGCAGAGAGCGGAGGTTATGCGTATGTATCCAGTTCGCGCAGAATGACTATCGACCAGCAATATCTGATCACGTTTGCTCGTAAATTCGGTGAGCACAATGTAGACGCGTTGGTAGGTTATGAGAATTATCGCTATTTGATGTCCTCTCTGAGTGGCACGAAGCAGAAAATCTTCAACCCGGAGATCGCTGAGATTAGCAACGCAATCCTTTCTCCGGATGCTGCGTCTTCTTCGGACAGCTATTTCACACAAGGTATTCTCGTTCAGGCTAAGTATGATTATGCAAGCCGCTATTATGTAAGCGCTTCGTATCGTCGTGACGCTTCTTCACGTTTCGCGAAGGGTCACCAATGGGGTAACTTCTGGTCTGTAGGTGCAGCATGGGACATCAAGTCCGAACCGTTTATGGATGCTGTTGAGAATGTGGACCTCTTGAAACTCAAAGTCAGCTACGGTTCGCAAGGTAACGACGCTTTGCTGACCTATGACGGTTATTCCAACTACCATGTATGGGCTGACCAATACACTATTAGCGAGAACAATGGTGAGTTCGCTACTACGCTCTCTTACAAAGGAAATCCGGATTTGAGCTGGGAGACATCGTATAACTTTAACGGTGGTATCGACTTCGGCTTCTTCAACGAGCGATTGACCGGTACTATCGAAGGCTGGCGCCGTCGTACCGAGGACATGTTGTACTATCGTCCCGTACCTCCATCTGCCGGATATAGCTTCTATCCTGAGAATATCGGTTCTATTAGCAACGCCGGTATGGATATTGAACTCCACGGAGAAATCATCAAAACACGTAACGTGACTTGGTCTATTTACGGCAACTTGACATTCTTCAAGAATAAAATCCTGAAACTGTCCCCGACTCTGAAAGACCCGGCTAATCCTGATGCTCCGGCTCAATGGGTTGAAGGAACCTATATTTACAAAGAAGGAGAAGGTATGTATAATCGCTATATGCCGAGTTTCGCCGGTGTAGATGCTGCTAATGGTGACCCGCTGTTCTATATCGACGTACAAGCTACGGACGATGCAGGTAAACCTGTCTTCGATGACAATGGTGACCCTGTGATGATTGAGAAAGGCGGTACAACCAATAAATGGGGCCAGGCACAATATTATGAAACCGGTGACATTCTGCCGAAGATTTATGGTGGTTTCGGAACCGAGTTGAAAGTGTATGGTGTTGACCTCTCTGTTGCATTCAACTATCAGGCTGGTGGTCGTGTTTACGATACCGGTTATCAGAGCTTGATGCACACCGGTTATAGTAGCGATGCAGGTCATAACTGGCATTTGGATATTCTCAATGCTTGGACTCCTGAAAATACAAACACGGATGTGCCTCGCTTGGATGCAAGCAGCCAGGATGCTGCACGTACATCGGACCGTTTCTTGGTTAGCAGCAACTACGTTAACCTCCAGAACATCACGCTGGGCTATACGTTCCCTGCTAAACTGACCAAGAAAGCGCATATCGAGAAGATCCGTTTGTATGCTGTTGCAGACAACGTAGTTCTGTGGTCTGCGCGCAAGGGTTTTGATCCTCGCCAAGGATTTGGAGGTTCTAACTCGTTCTATTATTCACCGATGCGTACCATCTCCGGTGGTGTAAGTATTACATTCTAATTAAAGAAAGGAGATTATTATGAAAACGATTAGTAAATATGTATCTGTTCTCCTCGTAGTTGCGCTGACCTTCACCGCCTGCGATGATTGGATGAATGCAGGACCTGAAGGAGGTACCAAAACGACGGATCAGAAATTGGCTGCCGGTGCTCAAACCGAAGCTGCTTCTTTGGCTGACGTTAATTCAATTTACGCCCAGTTTATTGAGGAATTCTGTGGCCTCGGTGGTTTAGGCTATACGCGTCACAATGACTTTGGCTATGCAGCTATCTGTATGTTTATGGAAGTGCAAGGCCAAGATTTTGTCGGACCGGCTACAGGTTATAACTGGTTCCAGCACTCTGATTATAAGACCAACCGTGATAATACGTTAACAACAACGTATGGTTTGGTTGATCACTTGGTATGGAATGAGTATTACAAAATCATCCGTGCTTGCAACGCATTGGCTGAGTCTGTTGATCCGGCTAATCCGGGAGCAATGAAATTTGCTTTGGCACAGGCTTTGGCAGTTCGTGGATTCTGTTATTTGCAGTTGGCTCAACTGTATCAGGTTACGTATAGTGATGCTAGTCTGAGCAAGCCGTGCGTGCCGATCATTAAAGAAGGCATGACGATTGAGCAAATCGAGAATAACCCGCGTGCTTCGGTTAAAGAAGTCTTTGACCTTATCTTTGCAGATCTCAACTATGCTTGCGATTCTCTTGAAGGTTATGTTCGTGCAGATAAAGGCTATGTAAATCAGGCTGTTGCGTTTGGTCTTCGTGCACGTGCAAATCTGGTTGCTCAAAAATGGGCAGAGGCTGCTGCAGATGCAGACAAGGCTCTGACACTCTCCGGTGCAACTCCGCTGACAATAGCAGAAGCTAATGTTCCCGGTTTCGCAGATGCTAGTGCACACAACGTGATTTGGGCAAATATCATCGTTGAGACCAACGATATCGTTCAGAGCGGTATCATCAACTGGCCGTCCCACATGTCTTCATTCTACGGAGACGGTTACACGGCCGTAGGTGCAACCCGTTGGATTGCAAGTGCTCTCTATGACGAAATTTCTGCAAGTGACGTTCGTAAGGGATGGTGGTTGAACGAAGACCTTGAGTCTCCGCTGCTGGATGCCCCAGGCTATAATGTGATGAAAGATGAAATCCAAGAAGCTGAAACTCCGTATCAGAATGTGAAATTTGGTACAGGTGATGGTACTACTACCGGTTTGGCAGCTGCTGCCGGTGACTGGATTATCATGCGTGCTGAGGAAATGATCCTCATCAAAGCTGAAGGATTGGCTAAATCCGGAGGTGACGGTGCAGGTACACTGACCAGCTTCGTACAGGCTTTCCGCGACCCGAATTACAGCATCACTGCGCATGGCTTGAGCCTCGACGATGAAATCTGGTGGCAGCGCCGTGTTGAGCTCTGGGGTGAAGGTTTCGCATTTGGTGACATTATGCGTTTGCAGAAACCGATTATCCGCTCCAATTCTGTCAACTGGCCTACTTCTTGGATACAAGATATTGAAGCTGGTAACGGCGTACTCCTTTGGCGTATACCGCAGGCTGAAATTGAGTCTAACAAGGGAATCAGCGAGGCTGATAACAACCCGTTTGTGGCATTATAATCCTAAAAACGTATAAATTATGAAAAAGTTAAATAAATATTTGCTCATCCTCGCAGCAGCCGTGTTTACTTTCACGGCCTGCGAGAAACCGGCAGAGCGCGAACCCTCACCTGAGGTAGGTTCCAACGTAGCTGCTTTCGAGGCTGGAGAAGTAGTGGTTGATATCAACCCCATGAAAGTTCAGCTTGAATATGATTTGAATGTAGTGCGTAGCGCAACCGAAGAAGAACTCAAGGTGGCTATTGAGGTGTTGGAAGGAGATGTAGATATTATTAATGTCCCTGGTTCTGTAACTTTTGCAAAGGGAGAGAATGCTGCAAAACTGCATCTCACTTTCCCGAAAGCAGAATTAGATTCGTCTTATACTGTAGTTCTGCAAATCAATAAAGAGAGCCAATCTCCTTATTTTGTCGGAACATCCCAATGTGCTTTTACAGTCAATATCGCAACTTGGGAAGCGGTAGCTGCTCCTGCTATCTTTGTTGACGGTGTTGTTTGCTCGCCGTTCGGTATGGAGCCGATTGCATGGTATGTGGAATTCCAGGAGAAACTGAATTCGGATGGTTCCAAAGACTATCGTTTCATCAATCCCTATCGCCAGAATGAAGGCGATGAAGAGGCTGACCAATTCGGTATTTACAGCTGGTTTGTTTACAACAGCGGTGAAGATGTGGATCTGAAGAATGCTTACCATTGGGATATTCATGTGGATGCTAATGGTCAAGCAACCTTTGGCAAAGTATTCCTTGGCCCAGACTATGGTTATGGTCCTGCGGCAGCTTGGATGGTAGCTGACTTCTATGCTAAGAAGCAAGGTACTGATCCGGATTATGCAACTTATGGAGCAGGAGCGTATGATGCTACTTCCAAAAGCATCACTTTCCCTGCTGGAACGTTGTTGTGGTATTTTGAAGGTTACGGCGGAAACTTGACCAGCCTGCCTCAGATTATCTATCTGGATTCCAAAGCTTATCAGGATGATCACCTCTCTATCGCTGATTATAATGCAGAGGATATCGAGTGGAAAGAAGTGAAGAGCGTTGTCAACCAGTTCGAATCGTCGATCTTCAAATTCACCAACGAGGAGCAGAAACTCTTCAAGGCTGTAGATCAGTATGAGGGCAATCCGAAGAGTCCGTTCATCAATCTGTACTGCTTGAAGGACGCTTATGCAAAGGGTGGTAACCTCGCATTCTACTGGGACGGCAAAGATGGTGAAATCCAGATACCGGCTCACCAGAACACCAAAATATCCTTCATGGGCCAAGACCTCTTTATCGAAGAGGGTGCCGGTGTCGTTGCTACCAGCAAGGTAAAAGGCGTGGATGTTAAAGTGTTCACCTTTGATATCGTTGTGGTTTCTGAGGAAGGCAACGAGGTGGGTGAGTTCATCGAGACGTTCACAATGGCCGGTGAAGAAATCATCTATGAGAAGGCTGACTACCTGGGTTATTTCAAACTGCGCGGATTGGATCCGTGGGATGACTCTGAAAGAGAATTTGATCTCGAAATCAAAGAAGATGGTGACTATTTCGCTGTCCTGGGCATCGATGTTGACACCATTTGGGGTAAATTCGATGCAGAGAAAGGCGCTCTGTCTCTCCTCCCGCAAATGTTACCGGATTCATTCTCGTACCAGGGTGCCAACTATGCACGCGCTTTCCTCCCGATGGATGCAAAGGGTACCGAGAACTACAAGGAATCGCTTGTATTCAAGTTCAAACTGAATGGTACGGCTCCGATAGCTGCCGATTGCGACATGGTAGGTTTCTGGATTTACATTCCTGATCTCGGCGGTGCAGCTGACGGTGCATATGACTTGACGCTTATCCCGTCTGAAGCTCCTGCTGAAGAGCCGGGTGACGAACCGGGTGACGAGCCGAATGACGCTCCGCGTCGTATCGGTCAGAAGCACTTTAAGGCTTCGAACGTACCGGGCGTTAACCATCTCTCGTTCAAAGGTCAATATCAGCGCAAAGTGAAGATGGCGGTTAAATTCTAATATCCGTTAACTTCCAAACAAAAGAAACTTCGGGATTTTCCCGGGGTTTCTTTGTTTTTATTTGCATATGTCATTTTTTCTTTGTACCTTTGCATCAAATTAGCAGAAGTATGTATCCCAAAATTGAAAACAGACCTTGGAAAGTGCTCAAAAGCGAGAATATCCTCCGACTTGGACCTTGGCTCTCTGTCAGACAAGAGTGTGTACAAATGCCAAGTGGCATGCAAATACCCACTTGGTATATTCTCGAGTTCCCTGATTGGATTAATGTCATCGCCATTACGAAAGATGGCAAAATGGTCATGGAGGACCAGTACCGCCACGCGCTCGGGGAGACGCATTACGAACTCGTGGCGGGTGTGGTGGACCCTGGAGAGACGCCGCTACAGGCTGCACAACGTGAATTGAGCGAAGAAACCGGTTATGAGGGAGGTGAATGGAAACTCTTCATGACTCTTTCTCCGAATCCCACCAACCATAACAACCTCTCATACACTTTCCTCGCTACTGGCGTGGAGAAGCGCCGGGAGCAGCATCAGGAATCCACTGAGGATATTCATGTGGACATTATGGAGCCGGAGCAAGTGTTGGAAATGTTGAAAGATGGCGAAATTATTCAGGCGCTACATGCCGCACCTCTGTGGAAATTCTTTTGTGAAACGGAGACAGATAAGCTTTGATTGAGACAGGAACGAGCTTTTATTGAGGTTTGAACCTGCTTTTGATTGTTCTTATCCGCCAATAGGGAAAGACATTACCGGACTCTGGTTTATAACCCCAAATGTATTCGGAAACGCATCGCCCATGAGGCATTGACCGCTTTCTCGCCAGGTATAAAGCCCCACACGGAATACAAATCGCACACGCGCAGTATATTCCCTATTCCTATGCCAATCTCTCCATACAAATGATGACGCGACGAATAATTCGCAATCTGAGATTGGTACTTTTCGGACAGGTACCCATAGGCAATCTTTCCTTCCACTAATTCACGCAAATGTAACCAACGGATTCCGGGAATCAGATTGAATAGTATTCCGTGACCGTTCCATTCGGCTTGTAGAGTCACATATTTGTCGGCTACTAATTGGTTGCCGTGAAGCATGGTAAATCGGTATGGATCATAGGCGTACCCTTGATTGCCGTCTGCTTGCCATAGAAAGACTTGGGGCACGTTGCCGAAGATGGCTCCTGCTTGAAAGGCGTAAGTCAGCGTGCCACCCATACCTAACTGTGCATGCTGGGTCACCATTGCACGCAAATGGGCGTACAACTGCGAGGAGCCTGTGGCGTATGCAGAATTACCTGCCCAATGACCGGTCTCAAATCCAAGATATAGCACCGGATATTTGCCCGAATAAGCATACCGCCGCATAAAATAACCGTCATATTTGCGTTCGCCCCAAGACAGACGCGCAATCGCGCTGAAGGACTGATAACTAATCGTTGAGAGGGGATTGCTGATAGAGGATGGTTGCCATCCGGCTCGCACATAGGCGTGCGTCTCTATATGAGGAGTCCAATCGGCAAACCAATGAAGTTGTATCTGACGTTGACGAAGAGCCGTGTTAACGCATAAACTGTCACGGTGCAAGGCTTCAAAAGCGTAAGACGTGAAATCGAAGTTACGCCATCCTATTGAGTTCTCCCTCAGTAAACGGTCAAAATCATCCACCTCCGACCATATATAGTGGTCGTTGTACTCCACTTGTAAGGTGTTCTTTCGTTCAGTGGGCAGGTTGATGGACACACGCCCCATTCCTTTTGGTGAGCGGTCTTTGATTCCGTATCCGACGCTCGCTTCCAAGGAAACAACTTTTGAAAACTTCTCATTCGTGCGGAATGGCAGTCCCACATGAACGCCTTCGTGCTTGTTGACTTGCAAAATCTCTTCGATATGACCTATATCCACTGCGGTACCCGTTGGGATATATCCTGTTGTGACTATGGTGGCTATCCATTTGGCGGTACGAATGAGAGGTAGTGAATCGAGCGAGTTAAAAATACTGTCTGATGCTGTCAGATGAGTCAGATTATTCAGGCTCGCAGGTGTTTTTGTGTTAGCAGGAATGCTTGATTCCGCTGGGATGGCTTTATTGCTCAATCTTGTCGTCAAGAGCAGAGTAGGGAATATAGTTCCTGCCTTGTCGCTCTTTACGGCAAAATCCAACAAGGCGGATATATGTTCTTCTGCTATAGAGCCATCCGGCATAAGCGACTGCGATACATGCAGCGTATTCACATAATTGACGGCAACCTCGGCGGGAACATAGGCTGTTAACGAACGTAACGCATAGGTGTTAGTGTCTATTACCATCTCGCCGTTGAAGGTCGCATAAAACGGGTTCCTGCTACGGAAATGAATAGTGTCTTCGCCTACCAGATAGTATCGGTAGTACAAGTTTCCGCCGGATGCCAACGGAGAGAGGAATGCGTGACCCATCAGAGATACGGAATTGGCGTAAAAATTGAGATTCCCTTCTCCGCCCAACAGTGAGGAGTAGTTGGTAGATGAAAGAATGAGTGCTTGGGTTCGCTGGTCATTGGCGGGAATCATATCTGTGCCCCGTAGCGCAAACGACTGCGTCTCGCGATAGAGGGGAAGGATATATGTCGAGTCCTCTTGAGCAATCATTCCTGACTGAAGACTTTGCCATAGGGCACGGCGTAACTGACGTTTGCCGATATGGGAGACGTACAGCGTTTGTTCGCGTTGCGCCGTGTAAGACCGGTCAGGATGAAGAGTGCGGTCATTCTCCTCGCGGTGAGCACGCACTTGACGCAACAACTCCAACGCA
>Ga0310694_10001753_pt1 | contig 23845 bp, 13 predicted proteins | sample 174DNAGHGhighgp2_FD_203884 | JGI IMG/M metagenome (GOLD analysis project Ga0310694, IMG submission 203884) | Sheep rumen microbial communities from Palmerston North, Manawatu-Wanganui, New Zealand - 1742 DNA GHGhigh gp2 (v2) (version 2) | ecosystem: Host-associated > Mammals > Digestive system... | reverse complement strand
GAGGATAATCTGGTCGAAGAGATTCCAGGCACCCTGATACTGCAAGGTGCCGGTGCCCGAGGCGAGGACGTCCCACCAGGGATTCCACAGTCCTGCCGGCGCCTCAACATCCTTCATCTTGCGCTTGGCACCAAGTGCAACGGCCATCGACTTGTCCTGCGGGTCATCGTTCATATCACCCATAATCAGCAGCTTGACATTGGGATCGTCGGCAACGAGCGAGTCCTTGACGATACGCAGCTGGCGGCCTCCCTCCTCACGATAGAACGATGTAGCGCCGCGTGAAGGCAGATGGTTGACGATGACGGTCACATGCTCACCGGCCAGGGTACCACTGACAGTCAGGAAACCACGGGTGGCGCGGTCGGCATCCTCAGGCTTTATATATATATAAGGAATAAGCTTCACATCGCGTACCTTGAAGAGCTTTGGATTGTAAAGCAAGCCACAGTCGACACCACGGTGGTCGGGGCCTTCAATATGCACGAACTGGTAGTTGCGCGCCTTCAGCGGAGCCTGATTGCAGAGGTCCTGCAGACACTTGGCATTCTCTACCTCGGAAACGCCGATAACCGCACAGCCGATATTAGGCAGTTTGTCGGTACCCATCTCAGCAAGCACGCGCGCCATGTTGCGCAGCTTATGGGAATACTTCAGTCCCGTCCATTTGTTGGTGCCGTCGGGCAGATACTCATAATCGTTTTTACCCTCGTCATGACAGGTATCAAACAGATTTTCAAGGTTGTAGAATCCAACACCGTACATCGTGAATCTCTTCTGTGCACAGGAAACGCCCATTACCGTCACCAGGATAAGGGCCAGCAAAGCCATGTTCTTTTTCATAGTCGGTCAGTAATATTTTTTGCAAAGATACAAATATATTTGAAATATTTCTCATTTTTCCCGAAAAAACTTTTGTTGTCTCATTCATTTTTCTTATCTTTGCAACATATAATATGATACTAACCGAAAAAACAATTCTTATGAGAAAAACACTGAGATTAATGGTGTTGGCACTCTGCTGCTCGTCTACAGCCCTGGCACAAGAGTCTGCGGACTCTACTGCTACGGACATGCAGGACGAGACGGCGTTCACCTTCACCGAGACACAGTTGGGGGATGATGAGGCGGCATCGCAGATCATCACCATCATCTCATCGAACCGCAATGTCTATGCGAACGAGGTGGGATACCGTTTTTCGCCTGTACGCTTCAAGTACCGTGCCTTAGGCGCCAAGTACAATGAGATGTACATCAATGGCAACCCTGTGAACGATGTGGAGCGCGGACAGTTCGGCTACTCGTTCGTGGGCGGTCTGAACAACCAGACGCGACTGCGCGAGGCTTCGCTGCCCTTCGAGGACAACAACTACGGTGTGAGCGCACTGGGCGGTTCTGGCAACTACAACTTCCGTCCCAGCAGCTTTGCCACAGGACAGCGCGCATCGATTGCCTTTGCCAACCGTAGCTACAACACCCGCGCCATGTACACCTACAACTCAGGTGTCATGGAGAACGGCTGGGCTTTCACCGGTAGCCTGACCTACCGCTGGGGCAACGGCATCGGCACCATCGAGGGTACCAGCTACAACTCGCTGAGCTACTTCTTAGGAGCCGAAAAGCTCATCAACGACCAGCACTCGCTGAGCCTCGTCACGTGGGGCAACCCCACGCAGCGTGGTGCACAGCGTGGTGCGACAGACGAAATGTACTGGATTGCCAATACCCACAACTACAATCCCAACTGGGGCTACCAGGACGGCAAGAAGCGTAACTCGCGTATTGTCAAGGACTTTTCGCCAGCAGCCCTGCTGACATGGGACTGGAAGATGGACGAGCAGACAAAGCTCGTCACCACCCTGCTGGGACGCTACCAGATGTACAGCAACAGTCGTCTGGCCTATAACGGCGGCACAAACCCCGACCCGGACTACTACTCGCTGATGCCAAGCTTCAACTTCAACGTGTGGAACCCCGAGGCAACACTCTTCCACGACGAAGCAGCCTTGGCCAACTGGCAGGCAGCCTACGACTATCTGAGTGCCCGCGAGGAGAACCGTCAGGTGAACTGGGACCGCATGTACTACGCCAACAGCATCATGGCTGCTGAGGGACAGGACGCTATGTACTACCTGCAGCGTGCCCACGACGACCAGCTGATGCTGAGTCTGGCCACGAACCTGCAAAAGCAGCTCTCAAAGAGTTCGTCGCTGAACGGCGGTCTGCAGCTGGCCACGAATAAGGGCATGCACTACCAGACGATGGACGACCTGCTGGGTAACGCCAAGTTCCACAACGTGAACACCTATGCCGTGAAGGACTACGGTTCTATCTCCCCAAGCGTCTTCTACGACATGAACGATGGTGCAGAGCCCCGCGAGGTGAAGGTCGGCGACAAGTTCGGCTACGACTATAACCTGCTGGTGAACAAGGCTCAGGCTTGGGCCAGCTATACAGAGAACCTGAAGTCTGCCCACTACTTCCTGGCAGGCCGCATAGCCGGCACTACCATGCAGCGCAACGGTAAGATGCGCAATGGTATGGCGCCCGACAACTCCTACGGAAAGAGCGGTACGGCGAAGTTCCTGGACGGTGGCTTCAAGTCGGGACTCTACGTCAACCTGGGTCACGGACACAACGTCATGATTGGCGCCGGCTACGAGTGGAAGACACCCGCACCGCGCACTGCCTTCGCTGCCGCACAGATCAACAACGACTTCGTGAAGGACCTGAAGCAGGAGAAGATCTCCTCGGCCGAGGCCGGCTACCAGTGGCAGAGTTCACGCATCAAGCTGAACCTGAACGCCTATTATGCCAAGATGAAGGACGTCACGGAGCAGAGCCTGTTCTACTCGGACATTGAGAGCTCGTTCGTCTACGTCTCACTGACTGACATCGAGAAGGAGTTCTACGGCGTGGAATTAGGCTTGAACGTCAAGGCCACCGACTGGTTGGACGTAAAGGTTTTGGGCACCATGAGCGAGGCCAAGTACACCAACGACGCCAACATGCGCATGTTGCTGTCTAACAGCGGCAGCTACGTCGATGAGAAGTGTATTATAAATGGTATGCGCGAGGGCGGCACACCGCTGTCAGCTTTCAGCGTCGACCTGAGCTATCACAAGAACTTCTGGTACATCGACCTCATCGGCAACTACTACGACAACATCTACCTCTTCTTCGCACCTATCTCGCGCCGCGAGACAGAGCTGACACGCGACCTCGTCAACGGACAGAAGGTCTACAACCGTCCGGACCAGGCTGAGGGCAAGGGTGGTTTCATGCTCGATGCCTCTGTCGGCAAGACCTTCCGTCTGAAGCACGGACGCCGCTTAGGTTTCAACCTGATGCTGACGAACATCCTGAACAACATCAACATCTGCACTGGCGGCTCAGAGCAGAACCGACTGGACACCAAGCAGCAGCAGGAGCGTACGAACAACGCCTACCGCTTCGAGAAGAGCCCCAAGAAGTTCTATGCCAACGGCATCAACGGTATGGTGATGATGAACTATCAATTCTAAGGAAAGGAGGACGATTATGAAAGCATTAAAATATATAGCTATCGCAGCAGTCTGCGCACTCAGCGCAGCCTGTCAGAAGACCGAGTGGGACGTCTATACACCCAATGGCGCTGAGCTCTACGGCAACAACAGCATCACCGACGACAACATTGTCACCATCGGCCAACTGAAGCAAATGTACCCCAACGTGTTTGAAAGCACCGACAAGAACGCACTCATCGACAAGGACGTGAAGATCAAGGGACGCGTGACTGCCAACGACATCCGCGGCAACATCTACAAGCAGTTCGCATTGCAGGACGAGACAGGTGCCATCATCATCGCCGTCAACGAGAGTGGCATGAGCGGTTACCTGGCTGAGGGACAGGAGATTATCATGGATCTCAAGGGACTTTACATCGGCGGTTACCGCCAGCAGCCCGAGATTGGCGCACCTTACAACGGTACCAGCATCGGCCGCATGAGTCGCGACATCTTCCAACAGCACTTTAAGTTCGCAGGCAGCAGCATTGAGCCTGTGCAGCCCATCGACTTCGACGTGGACATGAACATGAATTTGCACTGTGGCAAGCTGGTGACGCTGAAGAACGTCACCTTCCTCGACGCCAACGGCAAGAGCACTTACGCCCCCGGCGACAGTAGCGTCGCCATTTCGGGTGGTTGCGTCAACCGTGCACTCCGCGAGTACAATTCGTCGAAGGTGGTCGTTCGTACCAGCACCTACGCCAAGTTCGCGGCCAACAAGCTGCCCTTCGATGAGGTGAACAAAAAGCCCATCCCTGTAAACATCACGGGCATCGCCACCCGCTATAGCAATACCTGGCAGATTCTTATCCGCAAGGAGAGCGACATTGAAGTAGTTGAGAATTAAGAGTTAAGAATTAAGAATTAAAAAACATACAACTATGAAGAAATTACTGTATAGCGTCATGGCCTTAGCCATTGCAGCCATGACATTCACCGCCTGTGAGGACGTTCCCGAACCATACCCCACACCGACACCAACCAACGGATCTGAAGCCATTGAAGGCGCCACTGGCGATGGTACGCTGGAGAATCCGTTCAATGCCATCGCTGCCACCAATGCCGCCAAGGAGCTGGGCAGTGGCAACGTCAGCGAACAAGTGTATTACATCAAAGGCAAGGTCGTATCTATCGCTATCGACAAGAACGGCAACGTGCAGAACTACGACTATGGCACCTGGGGCAACGCTTCGTTCTACATCTCTGACGACGGCACCAGCGCCAACCAGTTCTACTGCTACCGCGTGCTCTATCTGGGCAACAAGGCATGGAAGAGCGGTGCCGGCGATATCCTGAAGGAGGGCGATGAAGTCATCGTCTGCGCCAAGCTGACCATGTATAACACCACGCCTGAGACTCAGCAGAACGAGGGCTTCCTCTATTCGCTCAACGGCAAGACCGAAGGCGGCGCTCCCGAGGAGCCGGGTGTCGCTACTGGCGACGGCACGCTGGCCAATCCGTTCAATGCCGTGGCTGCCAATGCTGCAGCAGGAAAGTTAGCCGACCAGGAGACTTCTTCTGAGGCATACTACATCAAGGGCAAGGTAGCCGAGATTAAGTATAACTACGGCGAGGGCAAGTTCCCGAAGACTGCCGACTTCCTCATCTCCGACGATGGCACCAGCGGCAACACCTTCTATATCTATGCCTGCAAGTATTTAGGCAACAAGGACTACACGAGTGGCGACGTCCTGGCATTGGGCGACGAGGTCATCGTCTATGGCAACCTCTACAACTACAAAGGCACGCTTGAGACAGCCCAGGGCAAGAATTACCTCTATTCATGGAACGGCAAGACCGAAGCTGGCGGCGAGACACCCGACCCGCAGCCGACAGGCAATTACGGTACTGCCGAGACACCGCTGACTGTAGCTAAGGCGCTTGAGGTCATCGCCGCACTGGAGATGAAGGGCACGACGCCCGAAGAGGCCTACGTCAAGGGCAAGGTGGTATCGGTGGATAACTACAACTCGCAATACAACTCCCTGACTTATTACATCTCCGACGATGGCACCGCCACCAATCAGTTGCAGGTATACAGTGGCAAGGGTCTGGACGGCGCTGCTTTCGCCTCAAAGGACGACCTGAAGCCGGGAGCCGAGGTCGTTGTCAAGGGTACGCTCAAGAAGTTTGCGAGCGGCGACTCCTACATCCCCGAGTTCGATAAGAACAGCGTGATTATCTCTATCGCAAACAACGAGGGTGGCGGCGAGACGCCCGACACGCCGGACACGCCGGACACGCCAGCAACAGGCAACACCATAACTGCCACCATGCAGTCATTTGGACTGGCAGATGCTACCGACCTGAATACGCAGACACTTTCTGACGGTACAACGTTGACATTCGCTGCCGAGGCCAATTCCAACGCACCCAAATATTACAATAATGGTACCAATGCCCGTGTCTATGCACAGAATTCCCTTACTATCAAGTCTACAGGCAAGAAGATCACCAAGGTTGTCCTTACGTGTACTCCCAATTACCTGGGCAACAACGAGTTGTATGGTGAAGCAGGAGGCCAGAAGGTAACCATTGAAAAGGCTAGCCCCGATATCATCTTCAGCGGTTTCAATGACACCACCTTGAAGATTGTCAACGACTACAAGGAGCCGAAATCGGGCACTCAGCTACGTATTGTTTCGATAACTATCACATACGCCGAGTAAAAAAAACGGCGGAAATATTTGGCGGGCTGCAAAATTCTTCGTAACTTTGCAGCCCGAAATTTATACAAACATTATAATTAACAAGTAAAATGAAGAAAGGTATCCATCCCGAAAACTATCGCCCCGTCGTGATTAAGGACATGTCCAACGGCGATATGTTCCTTACGAAGTCTACCGCAAAGACCAATGACACCGTGGAATTCGAAGGCGAAACTTACCCCGTGGTAAAAGTAGAAATCTCTAGCACCTCTCACCCGTTCTACACTGGTAAGAGCAAGCTCGTCGACACCGCTGGTCGCGTCGACAAGTTCATGAGCCGCTACGGTAAGGCAGCCAAGAAATAATCATATACACGACAAGTAAACTCTTGAGAGTGCGTCCTGGTAGTTGCATATGCCCGGTTGCACTCTCTTTGTTTTCTCACCCTTCACCACTCACACATCACCCCTTCACCAACATGAAAAGCCTAAAAATCTTCACCCTCATACTTGCCGCCACGCTGATGGCTGCCTGTAGCGATGACGACAACAAGCCCGACACAGGCGATGGTATCGTCAACGTCAACCGTAACGACATCTCAAAAGAGCCTGCCCTGCAACGCCTGGAGTTCCCGAAGGTGAAGGGCGGCAGCAGTCGCGTCATCATCCACACCTGCAACGACGAGTTCGGCATCAACTACAGCGTGGAGTGGGACACGCAGAAACGCTCGCAGCGCTGGTCGTGCTACCAGATGACGGCCACCAACCGCGTCTCGAAGACCAGCCGCTACACCTCCGACACGAACCAATACCCCTACGACCCCGAGCTAGGCGTCAACGACTACTTCAGCTACGACCCCTTCCGCGGCAGCGGCTACGACCACGGCCATATCTGTCCGTCGGCCGACCGTCTGTACTCCAAGGATGCCAACTACCAGACTTTCTACCTTACCAACATGCAGCCGCAGCTCCATGTCTTCAACGCCGGTATCTGGGAGGTGATGGAGGGTAAGTTGCGCTCATGGATCCACCAGAGCTCCAACATCCGCGACACGCTCTTCGTCTGCAAGGGCGGCACCATCGATGCCGTAGAGACGTCCGGCGGCATCAAGGATCCCATCCTGACGACCCTCGCCAATGGTCTCATCGTGCCCAAATACTTCTTCATGGCGCTGCTGTACAAGTCGAAGACGGGTAGCTACAAGGCCCTGGCCTTCTGGGTGGAGCATCTGAACAAGGATCACTCCAGCGACCCGCTCGGCAACTACGTCATCAACATTGACGAGTTGGAGCGCCGCACGGGCATCGACTTCTTCTGTAACCTGCCCGATAATATAGAGGCAGAGGTGGAATCGACATCCGTCGAGGACATCAAGTGGCTCTGGACGCTGTAGCTTTTATGGGCTGACAGGTGAAAACGGGTACGGAAAATCATTAATTTTCCGTAAATCGTTTGGCCGTCCCGTCAGAAATGCGTAAATTTGTAGCAGTTTTTACACTTAACAACAACAAGCAACACAATGAAAACTGTTTATGAATTCTCTGTCAAGGACAGAAAAGGAAAAGATGTATCGCTCAAAGAGTACGCCAACGAGGTATTACTGATTGTCAACACGGCCACCAAGTGTGGATTCACACCTCAGTATGATGAATTGGAGGCGCTCTACAAAAAATACCACTCTCAGGGTTTCGAGATTCTCGACTTCCCCTGCAACCAGTTTGGTCAGCAGGCTCCCGGCACCGACGAATCCATCCACGAATTCTGCAAGCTGAACTTCGGCACGGAATTCCCACGTTTCAAGAAGATCAAGGTCAATGGCGACGACGCCGACCCGCTCTACAAGTTCCTGCAGGAGCAGAAGGGCTTCGCTGGCTGGGACATGAACCACCCCATTGCTCCGATTCTCGACGATATGCTGTCGAAGGCCGACCCCGACTACAAGCAGAAAGCCGACATCAAGTGGAACTTCACCAAGTTCCTTATCAACAAGAAAGGCCAGGTCGTTGCCCGTTTTGAGCCGACGGCCGCTATCAGCGAGATAGAGAAACAGATTGAAGAGCTACTGAAATAATGGAAAGAACCAAGTGTTTGATTATAGGCAGCGGGCCCGCAGGGTATACCGCTGCCATTTATGCTTCGCGCGCCAACCTCAGCCCTATTGAGTATAGCGGTATGCAGCCTGGCGGTCAGCTGACGCAGACCACCGAGGTCGAGAACTTCCCCGGCTACCCCCAGGGTGTCGACGGCAACCAGATGATGATGGATCTGCGCGAGCAGGCCGAGCGCTTCGGCACCGACATCCGCGACGGCGAGATTGTGAAGGTCGACTTTTCCAAGGCGCCCTACGTCTGCACGGCCGAGGACGGCACGGAGATAGCTGCCGACACCGTCATCATTGCCACGGGCGCCTCAGCCAAGTATCTGGGCCTCGACGACGAGCGCAAGTATAACGGCCAGGGCGTTTCGGCCTGCGCCACCTGCGACGGATTCTTCTACCGCAAGAAGACGGTGGCCGTCGTCGGCGGTGGCGACACGGCCTGCGAGGATGCCCTCTACCTCAGCGGTCTGGCCAAGAAGGTTTACCTCATTGTGCGCAAGCCCTTCCTGCGCGCCTCTCAGGTCATGCAGCAGCGTGTCCGCGAGCGCGAGAACATCGAGATACTGTTCGAGCACAACACCGTCGGCCTCTACGGCGAGAACGGCGTCGAAGGTGCCCACCTCGTAAAGCGCAAGGGCGAGCCCGACGAGGAGATGGTCGACATCCAGATTGATGGATTCTTCCTTGCCATCGGCCACAAGCCCAATACCGACATCTTCCGCGAGTGGCTCGACATGGACGAGACAGGCTACCTGAAGAAGATCGACGGTACGCCGCGTACCAAGCTGCCCGGCGTGTTTGTGGCCGGCGACTGTGCCGACCCCGTCTACCGTCAGGCCATCAGCGCTGCCGGCTCCGGCTGTCAGGCCGCCATCGAGGCCGAGCGCTACCTCTTAAACAAATAGATAATTTAGTCTTTCCAGAACATCTAGATTCTCTAGAACATCTAGATCATCTAGAACATATAGATTCTCTAGAACAAAAAAAAAGCCTCGCTTCACAGCGGGGCTTTTCCAATACTTTAAAAACTAAATTAATCAACCATAAACCTTAACCATTAAAAAATCTTTTTCTGATGCAAAGATACATCAAGAATCATTATATGAGGTTGAATTATTGTTATTTGAGGTTGAAAATATGACAATTATCATTTTTTCGACCTTTTTTGTCATTTTTTCTACCCTTTTTGGCGGTTATGATACAAATTTTGAAGCAAAAAGAATAATTTTCGAGAAAAATAAACTATCTTTGCGCTGTCAATCAACCCTAACCTGAGATGCTCACACTGATAATTATCCTGTCGGCAGTCGTGCTCGTTATCTTTTTTTTAATAGGTCGCGAGCTCTATCTCCGTAGTGTGCGCATCCGCCAGCGACTGCAGATGAGTCGGGTATATACCAATATCACTCATGAACTGCTGACGCCTCTGACGGTCATATCAGCCTCCGTCGAACGGTTACGGGACAAAGATCCGTCACAGGCGGCCGACTACGACCTCATGCAGCTGAACATTGAGCGTATGGTGCGTCTGCTGCAACAGATTCTGGAAACCAGCAAGTCGCAGTCGGGCGAGCTCAGGCTGCGCGTGGCCCAGGGCGACGTCATGCACTACATCCAGCAGACGGCGCTCTGCATAGAGCCGCTGATGGCCAAGAACAAGCTCGACTTCACCGTCGACTGCCAGCCAGAGAGCATGATGGGCTGGATTGACACCGACAAGCTGGACAAGATTATCTATAACCTGCTGTCGAACGCGGCCAAATACACGCCCGACAACGGTAAGGTATGCCTCGAAGTGCGCACGAGCAAGCACTTCGACCGTATTATTATTAAGGTACGCGACAACGGTATCGGCATCCCCAAGGAGAAACAGTCACACCTCTTCCGTCGTTTCTACGACGGCGACTACCGCCAGATGCAGACTTTTGGCACCGGACTGGGCCTTTCGCTGACACGCGACCTCGTCTACCTGAACGGTGGCGAGATCAGCTGCGACAGCGAGGAAGGCCGCGGCACTACGTTCACCGTCGTCCTGCCTATCAACAAGGAGTCGTTCTCAGACTCCCAGATAGACGAGTACCAGAAAGTCGACATCAGCAATGCCCACAGCGTCATCATCGATCTGGCCCCCCGCATGAAGAAGCCCGAGATTCCCGAAAACGATGCCACCAACGACCAGACGGCCGATGAGGACAGCTACAAGCTGCTCATCGTTGAGGATAATGTCGAGCTGCTGCTGCTCATGCAACAGCTCTTCAGCCGCGACTATCGCGTGCTGACGGCCACTAACGGTAAGGAGGCGCTGAAGATGGTTCGCAAACACGAGCTCGACCTCATCATCTCTGACGTCATGATGCCCATCATGAACGGCTACGAGCTGACACGCCAACTGAAGAACAACCCGAACACGAGCCATCTGCCCATCATCCTGCTGACGGCGAAGACACAGGAGGAAGATCGCGAAGAGGCCCTCACCATCGGTGCCGACGACTACGTCACCAAGCCCTTCAAGATGCGCGACCTGGAGCTGCGCATCAACAACATCATTGAGAACCGCAAGCGTCTGCAGGTGGAGTTCAGCCAGCATACCACCGAGGAGACCAAACGGGTTGTCACTGCTACCATGTCGCCTGCCGACCAGGAATTCCTGAATCGCGCCATCGACCTTGTCCGCCAACATATAGACAATGCCGACTACGACCGCGACGTCTTTGCCGCCGACATGGGTGCCAGCGCCTCCACCCTCTACAACAAGCTACGTTCGCTGACAGGCATGAACATCAGCAGCTTCATCCGCGATGTCCGCTTGAAAGAAGCCCTGCGCCTGGCCCATGAGTATCCCACCATCCGCGTCAGCGATCTTGCCTACCGCGTCGGCTTCCAGGACCCCAAGTACTTCGCCACCATCTTCAAGAAGCAGTTCGGCTACACGCCCACCGAGTACCTTGAAAGGCTGAAAAGTAGGGAGCAAAACGAAAAATGAGTATTTTTATTCATATATAAAAGTTTAATTTCATCCTACACTGTCTACACTCCTACACACGGCACTGACAATCAATGAGTTACGAAATATAGAATAAGTGTAGGAGTGTAGAATAAACAGCCAAAAACGCCATTTCGTCGTCAAAAAACAGGCTTTTTGAGGGTATTATCACCGCACAAGGCAGACTGCCCCCGCTGCGAGACGCCAATCAGCGGCAGAAAAACACCTAGAGGGCCGCTTCATTTTTGTCCCACGGCCTGGGACATTTCTAAAGCGCCACTCTGCTGTTTGTCCCACGGCCTGGGACAAATCTAAAGGGCCACTTAATTTTTGTCCCAGGCCGTGGGACAAATGAAAATCACACCTCGTCGTCGCAAAAAACACCTCAAATTTTGCGATTTTTCCCCGTTTTTTCGTAATTTGTCTACACTCCTACACTCATTCTACACTCCGCAACTCATTGATTATCAGTGATGAGTGTAGGAGTGTAGACAGTGTAGAATAAAAATAAATATATATGTGAGAATACCGTTAAGCATCAGCAGCTCGTAGCCGAAGTGATAGCCGAAGGAGGCGGCACTGACGGCCTGGATGGCATAGCACAGGAGCGGCGAAGCGATGCAAACGACGGGCACGAGGTAGTCGGTCTTCGAGGAGAGAGACTTGCCTTTGGAGCCAAAGAGGGCATAGGCGAAGAGACCAAGGAGCGGACCATAGGTATAGCCGACGAGGGTGTAGATGGTGTCGATGAGACTCGTTGTGCCAGCCACACGAAACAGCAGGATGAACACGACAAAGACGGCACACATGGCCAGATGGGTGCGCTTGCGCAACCGCTCGTCGTCGGGCCGCTCCAGAATGTCGACACAGAAGATGGTGGTCAGCGAGGCCAGCGCAGAGTCGGCACTCGAGAAGGAGGCGGCGACGATGCCGAGGACGAAAAGAGGAGAAAGGAGAGAAGCTTGCCCCTCAACGTATAGCGGCAGTAGGTCGTCGCCTGCGGCTGGCAGCGACAGACCGTGCTGCTGATACCACAGCGTGAGCAGGACGCCCAGGGCCAGGAACAGCAGGTTGGCGGGCAGGAAGGCGACGCCATAAGAGCACATATCCTTCTGGGCATCGCGCAGCGTGCGGCAGGTGAGGTTCTTCTGCATCATGTCCTGGTCGAGTCCTGTCATGACGACCACGATGAAGGCACCGCTGAGGAACTGTTTCCAGAAATGGCGGCTCGACAGCCAGTCGTCCCACACGAAGACCTGCGACAGCGGACTCTCCGCCACAGCCCCCACGGCGCCACTGCAGCCGAGGCCGAGGTCGCTGACCACCTTATATATAATAAGGAGTAGCGCCACGAACAGGCAGAGCGTCTGAACGGAGTCCGTCCACACGAGCGTCTTCAGTCCGCCGCGACGCGTATAGAGCCAGATGAGCAGCACCAGTCCACAGACCGTTGCCGCAAAGGGCACGCCGAGTGGGTCGAAGACGAACCGCTGGAGGATGATGCAGACGACGTAGAACTTGACGGCGGCGCCCGTCATCTTCGACAGCAGGAAGAACCACGAGCCCGTCTTATGGCTCGCTGGCCCGAGACGCTGTCCCAGAAAGGCGTAGATGCTGGTGAGGTTCAGCCGATAGTAGAGCGGCAGCAGCACGAAAGCCACCACGACATAGCCCAGGATGAAGCCCATGCACGTCTGCAGATAGGTCATCTGCGACGTGAGCACCATGCCTGGTACGGAGACGAAGGTGACGCCCGAGATGCTGGCGCCCACCATGCCAAAGGCGACCATCGGCCACGGCGCCCGCCGGTCGGCACGATAGAACGACGCGTTCGTCGCCCGCCGCGAGGTCCAGCGGCTGACGCCCATCAGAATGACAAAATAGCAGAGAACAGTCAGAAAAATTGCCATAACGTTTGCAAAATTACAAAATTCTAATCAATTATCAATTGTAATTATCCATTTTTTTGTACCTTTGCAAACGGAATCACCAAATTCTAAAACAAAAACTATGTCAAAGCAGAAAAAGTTCATCCTTCAGGAGAGTGAGATTCCCACACAGTGGTACAACATCCAGGCCGACATGCCCAACAAGCCCATGCCGCCCATCCATCCCGCGACGAAACAGCCCTTGGGCGTCGACGATCTGGCACATATCTTCCCGCGCGAATGCTGCGTGCAGGAGCTCGACACCGAGCACCGCTGGATAGACATCCCCGAGGACGTGCTCGAGAAGTACAAGTACTACCGCTCTACCCCACTCGTCCGCGCCTATGCGCTGGAGGAGGCCCTGGGCACCCCCGCCCACATCTATTTCAAGAATGAGTCGACGAACCCCCTGGGCTCGCACAAGATTAACTCGGCCCTGCCCCAGTGCTACTACGCCAAGCAGGAGGGCACGACCAACGTGACCACCGAGACGGGCGCCGGCCAGTGGGGCGCTGCCCTGAGCTACGCCGCCAAGATCTATGGTCTGGACTGCGCCGTCTATCAGGTGAAGATCACCATGCAGCAGAAGCCCTACCGCTCCAGCATCATGCGCACCTTCGGCGCCGTCGTCGAGGGCTCGCCCTCGATGTCGACCCGTGCCGGCAAGGACATCCTGACCAAGGACCCGACACATAGCGGCTCACTGGGCACCGCCATCTCAGAGGCTGTCGAGCTGGCCACCACCACGCCCAACTGTAAGTACACGCTGGGCTCCGTGCTCAACCACGTGGGACTGCACCAGACCATCATCGGCCTGGAGGCTGAGAAGCAGATGGAGATGGCTGGCGAGTATCCCGACATCGTCATCGGCTGCTTCGGCGGTGGCTCGAACTTCGGCGGTATCTCGTTCCCCTTCATGCGTCACAACCTGCTCGACGGCAAGACAACCGAGTTCATCGCTGCCGAGCCCGACAGCTGCCCGAAGCTCACACGCGGACAGTTCCGCTACGACTTCGGCGACGAGGCCGGCTACACGCCCCTGCTGCCGATGTACACCCTGGGCCACAACTTCAAGCCCTCGAACATCCACGCTGGCGGCCTGCGCTACCACGGTGCCGGCATGATTATCAGCCAGCTCATTAAGGACGGTTTGATGCACGGCGTCGACATCCCGCAGCTGGAGACCTTCGAGGCCGGTATGCTCTTCGCCCGCACAGAGGGCATCATCCCTGCTCCCGAGAGCACCCACGCCATCGCCGCCACCATCCGCGAGGCGCTGAAGTGCAAGGAGACAGGCGAGGAGAAAGTCATCCTCTTCAACCTCTCTGGTCACGGACTCATCGACATGCCCAGCTACGAGGCTTACATCAAGGGCGACCTGCAGAACTACACCGTCACCGACGAGATGATTGCAGAGAACCTGAAGGAGCTCGACAAGTAAACCGCGAATTGCAGTTTAATAGAAACCACGAATTACACTAATTAAACGATTTTTTTAGCTAGTACTATATCTAATTAATTAGCGGCTATCCTCACGGACAGCCGCTAATTCTTTCTAATAAAATAAAATCTATTAACTAACCGTGTGCAGCACCCATCCGTCGCGGACCTCCACACAAAACTATAATCATTCTTCTGTATCTTCGTCGTCCCAGAAGCTGCGGCGACGAGAAAGGTTTCCACTGGTTGCCTCGGTTGTATTGTCCTTATAATAATTGAGGTCCGAGCCAGCCAATATCTGTGTCGTCTGAATCTTGATGACACTAATCGTTGGAATCTGATATATCTTTTTCATTGTCTTGTCTTTTTTAGAAACGAATTATCGCGGTTTGTTTTTAAAGAAACGAATTATCGTAATTGTCCTTAATTTTATACACGAATTTTTCTTAATTCTCACTTTACAAAGACCTTGCGTCCGTCGTGAATATAGATACCAGAATTCATCCGTGAACCATCAATGCGTCGGCCTTGCAGGTCGTAGACAGAATTCTCTTTTTTCAATTCTCCATTTTCAATTAGACGAATGCCTGTCGCGTCGTCGCCGAAGCTGAAGAAAGCACGTGCGCCTTGCGTCGCGTCGAAGTTTGCCGGCAGGTAGGCGGTATTGGCACCAACGGTGAAGCTTGTCGCAGTGGTCTTATAGAAACCAATGCCATTTCCTCCGTTCATCAGCACGTAGATATAACTATCGGAAACGCCATCATCATTGCTGTCAAGGTCAATTGTCTTTTCATTCGGAGCACCTACCAGTTTATTACCTGTCGTTGCATCAATGGCTGCACTCTTATCAATCATCGGAACATTAAATGTACCCTCACCCTCAAGTAACAGAGGAGTCTGGGCTGGAACTTTGTTTACCTGAGTAGTTGTGACATGCCCGTTAGTTCCACCGGTTATGATGTATGCCTTCACGCCAAGACCTGTGAAGTCGAGTGAATAGGGTGAGCAAAGCGTGCGCCAACCAGCCGCTGTTACGGTGATGCTCGAAGTGGAAGACACAGGGGCATAGAGACTATAGTATTTCAAAGAACTGTTCTTTTCAATAGTAGTAGAATTGCTTGTCGAGGTCATTGCTGTATAGGCATTGCCGTTATAATCAGCAAAAACAGCCACTATGTCTTCCGTCAAATTTGAGCAAGTTGCGGTGAATGCCTTATTGCGGGCATATAATGTATTGTAAGTATCCGAATTGTGCCTTGTACGATAAGTGCAACCTTGTGTATTATTAATAGGGTTGAAACTTACATTTGCAATAAGCGTATAATCAAGGCCTGTAGGCCATTCATTACTACCATTATCCCAAAAGTCACCATACAAATCTAGCACATCTAAATTTTGAGTTCTTATATACTGTCCACTTTCTATAGTTAACGGATCAGAATCTTCACAACCCGCTGCAACAGCTTTGGCATATATTGTCCCTGCAGTACATTCAATAGTAGTTCCAACAAGGTCATTCCAAGTTGATTGGTCAGTTGAGTATTTATATGATACCGATGGAGAACCTAAGATGCCAGATACATCGGTATCAAGCGTGAAAGTTTTGTAATAATAGCCTGTATTTAGAACCATTCCTTTAAGTGAAGCCGTTGGATTTGGGAGTTTGGGTTCAGTAACTTCAAAGGCTTTCGAAACGACGGGTGACGAAGCGCCACCATCAATATAAGAGTAGGCATAAATTGTACCATCGCTTGTTGGCTGGAGCATTTCTGTGTAGGTAGTACCATTCGAAGTGGCATCGGCTGCCGACACATAGGAATACTTTGTCACAACCGTTCCGGTTCCATTGCCACGAATTGCACCAGGCGTTATCGTGATAGCTGCAAATCCTGCAGCGGGCTGAACGTCAAATGATGGTTCATAGATGGTAGCTTCTGCGGTCGTGATGACAATACTTGAAATAACAGGACATCTGTCGCTATAGAAGTCTACAGTAACGGTTGCTCCTTCTAAAGCTGTAACAGTATATTCCCTACCGCTGACAAGATAGGCAGATTCCTCACCTACTACTACGGCAGTAACTGCCTCTTCCACTAAATAGGTGGCGTTGGCTGACTTGAACACAGGGTGTCCACTTCCGTTAGACTGACTATAATTAATGACAAACTTATCGCCGTTTTTCATATTACACAACGAAAAGTATCCATCACGATTACCACTCGCCTCTGCATAGGAAAAGCCACTATAGGGACGCTCATTCCAAGTGGTCTTGTTTACAGCCAGGCGTCTTGCATAGTTAATGTTAAGGGCTGATGGGTCACTTAGGACATACTTCATTGTCACTCCGCTAACGGAAGGGTTTGTAAAGCTTTCGCCTAAAGTGACATAGTGATTGGTTTTGTCTGTGCCACTTTTGAATGTGTACGTTTCTGTAACATTTGCCAAGGCATTACTCCCCACCAGCAGCGCAGCTACTATAAAGAGCATCTTAGTTAATAGTTGTTTTGTTCTCATTGTTGTTTGTATTTTGTTAATAGTATTGTTTTTCGTCGGTCAGGGGAATACACGAAAAAGCGCAGACCCCTGCCATATTCTCCGACAGGCCTGCGACAGCCTCAATACTACTATGGTGAAGTCTGCGCATAGTGCGCAGCTTCAATGTAGCATTGGTTTTTGCTCGTAAAATCTCGTTTGAGGTCGCAGTTCGTCGGAGAAATTGAGCAACAAAAATGTCGTATTCATGCGAATACGCCGCAAATATACGAATTAATCCCGAAAAGCCAAAAACTTTCGGGATTAATTTACGTGGTGTTGTCAAAAAATGTAGTACTTTCCCGTTTTCTTAAGTCTTGTCGCGTTAAGAAACGAATAGTTCTTTTCTGAAACGAGTTTTATTTTTCTAAGAAACGAATTATCCTAATTGATCTTAATTTTAAACACGAATGAGATGTCTTTTAAGAAACGAATTAGCATAATGATCATAATTTATCCATAATAATTATTATTACGAGGAATTACGAATAATTACGGTAATTCGTTTCCAGTCAAACAACGAAGATTTGCTTTCTAAGAAACGAATTTGTCTTAATTCATTTTAATTTGGTTCACGAATGAGATATTTTTTAAGAAACGAATTAGCATAATGATCATAATTTATCCATAATAATTATTATTACGAGAAAATTACGGTTATTACGAGCATTCGTTTCAAAGAAAACCTGGATGATTAAGAAACAAATTTATCTTAATTTGAATCACGCGCTCGGCTCTGCCGCTTTGCTTGCAAAGAATTACTATTAATGTATTATTGCGCCAATGAACTTTAATTAAGAAAAATTTGTGGATAAAATTAAAGTCAATTAAGGACAATTCGTTTCAAAACCTAATCTTGAAGGACAATTCGTTTCCAGTCAACCAACGAATATTTGTTTCTAAGAAACGAGTTTATTTCGAATAGACAGATTCATTATTCGTCTTGCGCTTAAACTTTATTAACACCATAAGACATACAACTTATTGTTTTTTTTCCTATATTTGCGCAAAATAAACCTAACTATTAGATACAATTACTTTCTATACCTTTTACTACCTCTATTGTCGCCTCATTCTGGGGCTATTGGATTAATCATTAACTCGTCCCAATTTTAACGGGACACTAATATTTACTATTATGAATAAGAGAAGTTATTTTGGATTTTTTTCGATTGTAACCACCATGTTGGTTATGATGATTCTCTTGTCATGTAGCCATGATGAGTATACCTATAATGAGTCGAAAGTTGAACAGTCTGTAAACGATCAGTATGCTGCAGCCTTTGAGAAAGCGTTTGGTAAGGTTGGCCCAAATGTAGACTGGGGATTCAGCAGCAAGAGCACCCAAACACGTGCACTTACCCGTGCTGTGGGAGAATATGCTGAGTATAAGGGGAACTTACAGCCCACTGTTTCTTTTCCGACAGACTGCGATGCCAGCATTTTCAATCCTGATCTCACGAGTATACCTTCTTATGAAGAATATTTGATAAGCAAAGGTACACAATGGTGGCACCCTGAAGAAATTAGCGATGGAGGTGTGGTCTATATCGACGCAGTCCAGCCTATTAAGATCTCTGGCGGCACAGAAGAAGCACATGAAAAACTTTACATCAAGGCAGGAACGTATGATTTCACAGGCGTATCGTTTGATTTAGGCGCGAATACAGATTTGTATCTTTTAGAAGGTGCAACAGTTACATTCGACAATACGGTTACTTCTACTGCCATCTTTAATATCTACATTGCTTCAGGAGCTAAGCTGGTAGCCAACGGTGAAGACGGCTTAGTAGCGAATTCCGGTGCCCGTGTATATAACCATGGTACAATTACATGTTCTAAATTTGAAGTTAACTCGACCAGCTTCCTCTATAATGTAGGTACGCTGGAGGCAGGAAGTGTGAATGTCGAAAGCAATCCTAGCAGAATCGTCAACGATGGCATCATAAATGCAGCCGCTGTTGTAGTGAATGCAGGTGCTGTGCAGAACAATGATTCGTGGACCGTTACGGGCACTACCGAGATCAATTCCAACAACTCTGGCTGGGTGAACAATGGACATTGGACGACATATGATTATGCTTATCTCGGCGGCAGCGAGAACGTGATCAACAATTGTTTCCTTGAAGTGGAGAATGATTTTTCCATGAACATCTCATCAGAAAAAGGGTCATTCAAGATTGATGGCGGCTGCGGTGTGTTAACCAAGTATTTTGATGGAGGCAGGACAAGTACCGGTGCCGTATCAGGTCCGTTTGTCATCAAGATGGGGTCGGAAGCCGTCTTCGTAGTCGAGGAAACAGCTATTCTTGAGTCAGGACGCGGCGATGAGACTGGATTTGGAATCTTTGGTCCCTCTACAGGTGAATATGCTGTGTTCCAGGCCAAGACTATTGCTAGGGACCCATATCTTGAGAGCATCAACAGTCATGGTGCTGTGACCTATGGCGGCAAATTGTACGTTTCGGCAGAGACACATTTTGCTCAGGGAATGGACAGTGAGGGCGGTGGTTCTTACACTCCCCAGCCGTTTATCTATGAAAAAGGCGGTTTCAGCATCGCGAACAATATCTATGCAGGAGGATTCCTGCCTGGCAAGCCCAGTATCAACATTCCCGAGACACCATGCAGCCCGGGCTTTGTTGGTGGCGCCCCGCTCTATCGCGTGATTGCAGAGGATCTGTCGGCATCGGAAGCTGGCGACTTCGACTTCAACGATGTAGTCTTCGATGTTGTGAAGGCAGAAGGCGGCAAGACTACACTGAAGCTGATTTGTGCAGGCGGTACGCTTCCGCTAAGAGTCATGGGTGTGGAGGTACACGGTTTGTTTGGAGAGACTACTCCAAACGCAAATGGCAAATATAAGATGTATAACACTGGCGCTGGTCCCAATGTCGATCCTGTTACCTTCGAGGTAAATGGCGAATACAAGACTCCTGAACAGATTAAGAATATCAAGATAGAAGTCTTTAAGAACGACATATGGATGGAGCTCAAAGCCACTACGGGCGAAGCTGCATGTAAGATATTGGTTGACGACACGTTCGTACCTGTTGCTGAGAGAAAGAATATTGCCAATGAGAACAAAAAATTCACCAACTATGTACAAGGTTCATTCGTGGACGATTTCTGGTGGAAATAATCAAATTTGAAACTCGAATTACTATTTAATGAAACGAATTAGCGTAATAATCATAATTTGTCCATAATAATAATAATAATTACGGGAAATTACGAGTAATTACGCTAATTCGTTTCAAAACAATCAATAGGTTTTCTAAGAAACGAATTTATCTTAATTCATTTTAGTTTGAACCACGAATTACTTTTAATGAATTCTTCACACGCGACCAAGTACTTTAATTAAGAAAAATTTGTGGATAAAATTAAAGTCAATTAAGGATAATTCGTTTCAAAACAATCCATAATAATTATTATTACGAGAAAATTACGGTAATTACGAGCATTCGTTTCCAGTCAAACAACGAATATTTGCTTTCTAAGAAACGAATTACCCTAATTGATCTTAATTTTAATCACGAATTACTTTTAATGAACTATTGCAACCAAGAGCTTTAATTAAGAAAAATTTGTGGATAGAATTAAGAACAATTAAGGATAATTCGTTTCAAAAAAAATCTTGAAGGACAATTCGTTTCAAAAACTTAATCTCGAAAGATAATTCGTTTCAAATATTAATCCCGGAAGACCGAAGCCTTTCGGGATTAATTTCGCGTTGTTATTTAAATTTGAGTTCTATTTCTTTCTCAACGAATGATGACCTTACGACCCTGCTGGATGTACACACCCCTCTTTGTCGGCTTGCTGCTGAGTTTCCTGCCGCTAAGGTCATACCAGACGTCCTTTTTTGAGGAATTCATAGCGTTGACAGCGATGCCCGATACAACGGGGATGGGACGGGTCTCAATGTGCGACGCATCGTTCATACAGGTACGCGTCTCCTCGCCCTGCTCGGTGGTCGTGGCTTCGCGTGTCACCACCCACTCGCCCCAGTTGTGACCAAGAGCAGGAATCTCCATAGCGGCTTCGAGGACTTCGTCGCAAACTGAGCAAACAACAGATGCCGTATGGCCCGACTCTGTGCAGGTAGGTTCGACCGCAGGTATTGTCTCCGGACTGTGGACGTGAACGGGCTCGCTGCCTTCGTACAGCACATAATCATCTTCGTGAGCTCCTGCCGGCCAGTATAATATCATCCAATTCTTCTGATTGGCTGCTGCCACCTGTGCAGGGGTCATCGTGTTACCCTCCTGGGGGTTGTCAACACAGAATCCAATCATGCCCTGAGCATCGGCTGCTCTCGTCGAAAGACCTTCAATCAGCGCATTGACGCCTGCTCCCTGCAGCTGGTTGTAACGACAGTCTATAGCCTGGAGGACAGCACAGTCTGGCGACACCTTGATAGTCTGGATTTGGTTCTCGCTACAGTCCAGCGCCAAAAGTGCTGTATTTTTTGTAATGTCAATCTCCGTCAGCTGGTTGTCGCGACACTGTATCTGTTGCAGAGCGACGTTCTTCGAGACGTCGAGCGCCGTCAACTTGTTTCTGTTACATTCCAAGTTTATCAGCGCAGTATTCTTCGACAAGTCGAGCTCGGTCAGGCCGATACCAGAACAGCAGAGTTCTGTCAGCGCTGTGTTCTGCGAGATGTCAAGCCTGGTGAGAAGCGTATCGTTGGTACAGTCCAGCTCCTTCAGCGCGGTGTTCTTCGAGAGGTCAAGCTCAGTAAACGGATTGTTATGACATATCAAGACCTCCAGCGCGGTGTTCTTCGACAGGTCGAGCTCGGTCAGACCGTTGCCATAGCATCTTAGTTCCTTCAGCGCCGTGAAATGCTCGATTCCCTTTAACGAAGTCATATTATCTTTAAAGATAACTTCGAGAGAGGTGCAGTTGGCTATCTCGTCGGCCGTCAGCACACCGTCGCTGCCGATTTCCAAGGCTTTCAAATAGTTGCGGAAGTCCTCTGAGGGAAAGTTGGTCGCATCGATAGCAATATCGCCAGGAGCTTTAGCGATTTCCGCCCACGCCGTCACAGTAGTGGGCACAGCGAGGAACAGGGACATGGCAATCCTCGCCAGTAAGGTAGTTTTTGTCTTCTTCATGTTGTGTTTGGTTGATTGGTTGATTTCGCTGCAAAAATAGTCAAAAAAAACCAAACATCAAAACAAAATGGACGTAAAGATTCAGTCCACAGAAAAAACAATGGGTTTTATAAGAAACGAATAGTTCTTTTCTAAGAAACGAATTTATCTTAATTCATCTTAATTTGGATCACGAATTACTATTTTCTGAAACAAATTGGCGTAATGACCATCGCTCGGCCTTAGGCCGCTTGCTACTGAAAGGACGCAAGAATTTGTCCATAATAATTATTATTACGGGAAATTACGAGTAATTACGGTAATTCGTTTCAAAAACTAATCTCGAAGGATAATTCGTTTCCTGCCAATCAACGAACATTTGCTTTCTGATTGGTAGATAATGGTCAGCTGAGCACCCGTGTTGTCGCCAAGCAGCGAACCACGGTCCAAGCCCAGGCCAAGTCTGATGCTCACGCCTTCCGCCCAACCGCGGAGGGCGCACGTCGTCTCTGCCAGCAGGCTTAGGTTGCGACGAGGGTCGGCAAAGGGCGAGCCGTAGGTGCCATAACCTTTCTGGACAGTGCCAAGCAGACGGTAGTGCACTCTTGAGAAAAGAGGAGAGAAGAGAGAGGAGAGAGGATAGACGGTGCCGCTAACGCCAACGTGCAGGGCACGGAAGCGGCTGTCCTTGACGGTGAGCTGGCCGTCAGCATTGTAGAGCGCCGAGCGATAGAGGGGGTTGCCCATCACCTGTCCCCAGTGCAGCCAGCCGTTGTAGATAGAATGCTGGTAGTAGCTGTCAAGACCACCAATATGATCAGGGATGCCCTGTTCGTGGTCGTGGTAGATAGGGCCGCTCTGATATTTGGTATGCAGGTATTCTAACACGATGTTGCTCAACCACGGGCAACGCTTCAGCCGCAGCTCCACGCCGAGGAGCATATCCTTCAGGTCGTAGACTAGGAAACGTGACTTCTGCTTCGTGCGCCATGCCTCACCGTTGCCGTAGCCGTCGTAGTCAAGATGGAAGAGCTGGGAGATATCCTCAAAATAGTGGTCGCCATAGAGGCTGACACCCCACGTTGCCTCGTCCCATGAGAGACGGGCCGTCCAGGCGCCAACATGGTTGCCCTCGGCTCCCTGATTCTCCTGATGGGTGCCGTAGTAGCGCTCGCCGTCGTTGCCTCCGGGGATGATGGCACGGATGAACGACTTGAGGTTGAACTGGTTCTCATAGTAACGGGTATACTCGCCGGCGGCGTTCTTCGCCACCGAGCGACCGCCAAACAGGCAGGCCATCTCGAGACCAGCCTCAGCGGTGAAGCGGCTGCCGGGCTTGTGAAGGCGCAGGTAACCGGCCTTCGAGTGGTAGAGGACATCCTCGGTGTGGGGCAGCCGCTCGTGGGTAAACTCCCGCTGCCAGGCATCGTCGGTGAGACGGCCATAGGAGAAGTGGCCTTTCAGACCGAGCCAGCTACGGGTGAAGGGCACGTCCCAATAGTCGGGCAGCGACAGGCGCACCTGCGGCACAGGGCGTGCATTGATGCCCAGACACTGCGAGCC